>ERZ1031095.25-NODE-25-length-46336-cov-14.734535_pt1 | contig 46336 bp, 32 predicted proteins | sample MGYA00517108_ERZ1031095 | MGnify/ENA primary metagenome ERZ1031095 (study PRJEB33719, sample SAMN04261275) | wastewater metagenome | biome: rural village; feature: human; material: feces | host: Homo sapiens | place: El Salvador | collected 2013-01-07 ... | reverse complement strand
AGTAGGTAACAAATAAGAAATATAGTCTTTCAATGTACATCGCTGATACAACGCCGAAAGCCCCACGCCTGTGTACGTATATAGAAAGCACTCTTGACAACGAACAACAGAATCGTCCGAAGCCAATGAGGGCTGTATACAATACACCTCATGAGGCGTTCCCGTTGCTTTGTTTTTGACAATCAGTTTGAAGTTGCGAAGTTCTTATGGCGTCAAAACCAAAGCGTACAGTTACGCCTTATATGTATATTCTTTTGTCCAACCTCTACCCATAGAGCTTATGGGATGAACAAATATGATACAAAAGTATAAAAAATTATATAAAATATCATCCCTTTTTCAAAAAAACAGTGTATTTACGCCGAATTTTAACATTTCCGAATACAAATATAAGCTATGTTGTCATTATTCAGCGTTATTCGCGAGATATCATGTTATGAGGAACGAGGCGGCATGCAACGGAAAGCAAATTTCGCAGCTACTACTGTTATATGTTATAATTATGTATATACTTTTATGTACGAATTAAGCAGAAAGCAGTTTGTGTTTTCTTTGTTTTTTCCGTTTATGGGCGCGTGCTGTGCACAAATAAAAGGCTTTACATTAGGTTGTCGAGAACTGGTTCTCGTAAGACCTAATGTAAAGCCTTTTATTTAAATCCGATAGGATTTGCGCCCATAAGCGGATTGTGGAGAAAGGTTTTTGTTAAAGAACAGCAGACGTCTTCATATCTAAACAACATGCTCTTCATGTCTAAAAAACATGTTCTTCATGTCTTCTTGTCTAAAAAACATGTCTTCATGTCTAAAAACCGGCATTCTGCTTCTTCTTTCCCTTCCACAGCCTGTTGATGATGACAGCGAGAGCGCCGTCACCCGTCACGTTGCAGGCTGTGCCGAAGCTGTCCATGGCGATGTAGAGGGCAATCATCAGGGCGAGCGCTTTCTCGTCGAAGCCCAACATTGACGAAAGAACACCGAGCGCAGCCATGATGGCTCCACCCGGAACGCCCGGAGCCGCCACCATCGTCACGCCGAGCATGAGGATGAAGCCCGTAATCATCTGGAAGTCATAGGGAATGTTCTGCATCATCATCAGAGCTAAGGCGCAAGCCACAATCTTCATGGTGCTGCCCGAAAGGTGGATGGTGGCGCAGAGAGGAATGACGAAGCCGGCGATATCGCTGTCCACGCCGTTCTTGATGGTCTGGCGCAACGTCACGGGAATGGTGGCGGCAGACGACTGCGTGCCGAGCGCCGTGAAATACGCCGGAAGCATGGTGCCAAGCATACGCAACGGATTCTTACGAGCGAAGAGAGCCGCCACACAATACTGGAATACAAGGAGGAAGATGTGCATCACGAATATCACGCCGATGATCTTGACGAACACCGAGAGCACGCGGAACACCTCACCGGAATGAGTCATATTGAAGAAGATGCCGAAGATGTAGATGGGAAGGAGCGGAAGCACCACCACCTGAATGGTCTTCGTAATGATGTCGCGGAACTCCGAGAAGCCGTTGCGCAGCGACTTCGACTCAAGATGGGCGATGCCAAGGCCGAGCGTGAACGCCAATATTAAGGACGTCATCACGTTAAGCGGCGCCGGAATGCTGATGGTGAAGAACGGCTTGACGCCCTGCGCCTCGCAGTCCTGCGACAGCTGGACGTTCTCCGAAATCATCGAAGGGAAGAAGGTCTGCCCCACTCCGTACGACATGAAGCCGGACAACACCGTGGCGCCGTACGCCAGAAGAGCCGTGACGAGGAGCAGCTTGCCCGCGCCCTTGCCGATGTCGGCAATGGCAGGAGTGACAAGCCCGACGATAATCAGCGGGATAAGGAATCCGAGGAACTCGCTGAAGAGCGAATTGAACGTAACGAAGATGCGAACCGGCATTTCCGGGGTCTCTATGCCAAGAGCTATACCGAGAGCTATGGCAATGATAATCTTAGGCAACAAGCCAATCTTGGGGATTCTCATGTCTGTAAGAACTGATGATGAGGTTAATGGTTAATAGTTTATGTTTTTTTGTTATACAAAAAGACAATCGCAAAGGTAGTGTTTTTGCGATACGTAGACGAATGTTAGAAGAAGAAAATGCTGCGAATGTAGGAATTTCTCTTCGTAAGCTTGGAGGAGGCACCAAAAGCCTACGCCCTTGGACAATGCCGCCCTCTGCTTACGTAAGTTGTGTGCTGATCTGAAGCACGGTCTAAAAATCTTTTAACTCTCATTTAATGACTGATTGTAATAACATTTCGGCTACGCTTTAGCCGCTTACAGTTGTCCTGAAACACTGAAATTATAAACTATTATTTCCGGATGCAAATATATAACTATTAATTAGAACAAACAAATATTTCGTTAGAAATTATTAGCAGGAGCTTGTTTTTTATTATAGTCTATAACAAAACCAAGAATTGAGAGTTGAGAATTGACAGTTTTGATTTGTCAACAACTCAAAGTAATCACAACTCTCAATTCTCAACTCTCAACTCTCAACTTAAAAAATAAAAAATCGTGGCTTTCATTTTGCAGTTAAAGGCGAATATTGTAACTTTGCATAACAATATAGTATACATTATTATAATATAAAATATACACACATTATGGCAAAGAAAGCTTTATTGATGATCCTCGACGGATGGGGCATCGGCCAGCATGGCAAGGGAGACGTAATCTATAACACTCCGACTCCTTATCTTGACTATCTCACAGCGGTGAGCGCTCACTCACAGCTCCTCACATGCGGTGAGGACGTAGGTCTGCCAGAGGGCCAGATGGGTAACTCAGAGGTTGGTCACCTGAACATCGGTGCAGGTCGCATCGTTTATCAGGACCTCGTTAAGATCAACCGTGCATGCCAGGACGGATCTATCCTCAAGAACAAGGAAATCATCAAGGCTTACAGCTACGCTAAGGAGAACGGCAAGAAGCTCCACCTCATGGGTCTTACCTCTACCGGCGGTGTTCACTCATCACTCGACCACCTCTTCAAGTTCATCGAGATCGGTAAGGAGTATGGTCTGAACGACGTTTACGTACACTGCTTCATGGACGGTCGCGACACCGACCCGAAGTCAGGTAAGGGATTCATCGAGCAGGTGCAGGAGTGCTGCGACAAGAACGGCGCACACATCGCCAGCATCGTAGGTCGTTTCTACGCAATGGACCGCGACAAGCGCTGGGAGCGCGTCAAGGAGGCTTACGACCTGCTCGTTGAGGGCAAGGGCAAGCAGGCTGACGACATGGTGAAGGCAATGCAGGAGAGCTATGACGACGGCGTGACAGACGAGTTTATCCTTCCTATCAACAATTCTACAGTTAACGGCAAGATTGAGGAGGGCGACGTTGTCATCTTCATCAACTATCGTAACGACCGTGCCAAGGAGCTTACAGAGGTGCTCACACAGAAGGAGCACGAGGAGGCTGGCATGCACACCATCAAGGATCTGCAGTATTTCTGCATGACTCCGTACGACGCTTCATTCACCGGCGTAAACATCCTCTTCCCGAAGGAGAACGTAATGAACACTCTCGGCGAATATCTCTCGGCTAACGGCAAGCGCCAGCTCCACACAGCAGAGACTGAGAAGTATGCTCACGTGACTTTCTTCTTCAACGGTGGCCGCGAGACTCCGTACGAAGGTGAGGACCGCATTCTCGTTCCCTCTCCGAAGGTTGCCACATACGACCTCAAGCCGGAGATGAGCGCATACGAGGTGAAGGACAAGCTCGTAGGTGCAATCAAGACACAGGAGTATGACTTCATCGTCGTAAACTTCGCCAACGGTGACATGGTGGGACACACCGGCATTTACAACGCCATCGCAAAGGCTGTTCACGCCATCGACAACTGCGTGAAGGAAGTGGTGGAGACCGCTAAGGCCAACGACTACGAGACCATAATCATCGCTGACCACGGCAACGCTGACCACGCTCTCAACGAGGACGGCACACCGAACACCGCTCACTCATTGAACCCGGTTCCGTTCATTTACGTTACTGACAACAACTCGGCTACTGTAAAGGACGGACGCCTCGCTGACGTGGCTCCCTCTATCCTCCACATCCTCGGAATGAAGCAGCCCGCCGACATGACCGGTGAGAACCTCATCGAGGACAACAAGTAAAAACAGAGAATACATCTGATAATATCCTGATTAGGATACATCTGATATAGACATAAAAAAAGTTAGGGAAGCACGTTTGTAATGCTTCCCTAACTTTTTTGTTTTATAATAAAACTTAATAAAGCAGCATAAGTCCTGCGAATGCTGCCCAACAAATCATCTTTATAGGATTTATCTTCATTATCTTTGTGCCGAAGAATGTGGCAACGAAGATTATGATGCTTATCCAGAACTGCCAAGGATTGACGCTCGGAGCGGAGAAGTTTTCGGGTGTCATAAGCATAAGGGCGGCTGCGGCTATAAGGCCGACGACGGCTGGACGCAAGCCAGCCATCACGCTCTGAACGACGAGCGTGTCCATGTAGCGCAAGAATACGCGGCAGATGAGCACCATTATGATGAACGACGGAAGGACGAGTGCCAACGTGGCAGTGGCGCTACCAAGGATGGCATACCACTCTCCCATGCCCGCATTCTGCACAGCCACGTATCCGCAGTAAGTGGCAGAATTGATGCCGACGGGACCAGGAGTCATCTGACTGACCGCAACTATATTGGTAAACTCTGCCGATGTGAGCCACGCATGATGCGTTACGGTCTGCGTCTGAATGAGCGACAGCATGCCGTAGCCTCCACCGAATCCGAAAAGTCCTATCTGGAAAAACGTAATGAAGAGTTGTAGGAATATCATTGCTATATATTATTATTCTGTCGGCTTGATCATCGTGCCGTAAAGATATCCGCATGCTCCTGCTGCAACAAGCACGTATATCGGATTCACCTTTATTATCCAAATCAGAAGAGCACATACGAACGGAATCCAGCAGTTGGTCCATGTTATGCGAGCCGAACGCGCCATTGAGAAAACGGGGACGGCTATGAGCGCCACTACTGCGGGACGGATGCCATTGAATATCGATCCGACAACGGCGTTGTCCTGAAACTGGCGGAAGAACATGGCTATGAGAAGGATGATGAGGAAGGAGGGAAGGGCTGCGCCGATGGTGGTGCAGATGGCTCCCGGCAGCTTCTTCAGTCTGTATCCCACGAAGACGCTGATGTTTATGGCGAGGGCGCCGGGGCAACTTTGCGCCACGGCAATGAGGTCAAGAAACTCCTCACGGCTCATCCATTTCTTCCGGTCCACCACTTCTGCCTCTATAGCAGGTATCATGGCATATCCACCACCGAGTGTGAACAGTCCTATCCTTGAGAAAACACGGAACGCGTCTATATAGAAATTGGTCATGGGTGTTGCGTTGTAGATAAATGTAAGATGTGAAAGAAAAGACTAATGACAGCTTTTCACGGCTGTCATTAGTCTTTTTGGGTTATATTAAAAATATATACTTGCGGCTTAAATAAACTTACTTGCCGAAGTTCTCAATCCACTTGCGAGCGTTGACGAACGCCTCAATCCACGGAGTAACCTCGTCCTGACTACGGTCTGCGAGGTACCAAGCGTTCTGCCACGGGAAGATGGCACGCTCAAGGTGAGGCATCATGGCGAGGTGACGGCCGTCTGCAGAGCAGATACCAGCTACGTTATAGTCAGATCCGTTCGGGTTGCCCGGATACTCTGAGTAGTTGTAGCGTGCCACAACGTTGTACTTGTCCTCTGCCTCAGGCAATGAGAACTTGCCCTCTCCGTGTGCCACCCAGATGCCGAGCTTGTCGCCGCTGAGTGAAGAGAACATCACGCTGTCGTTCTGCGGAATCTCAACACCGAGGAAGTTGCTCTCGAACTTGTGCGAGTCGTTGTGGAGCATGCGTGTGCGCTTCTCGTGATCCGGATTGATGAGGTTGAGCTCAACCATCAGCTGACAACCGTTGCAGATACCGAGTGAGAGGGTGTCCTTGCGTGCATAGAACTTGTCGAGTGCCTCCTTAGCCTTCGGATTGAAGAGGAACGCACCTGCCCATCCCTTTGCAGAGCCGAGCACGTCAGAGTTGGAGAAACCACCGCAGAAGACAATCATGTTGACGTCCTCAAGTGTCTCGCGTCCGCTGATAAGGTCGGTCATCATCACGTCCTTAACGTCGAAGCCAGCAAGATAGAGTGAGTAAGCCATCTCGCGCTCACCGTTTGTACCCTTCTCACGGATAATGGCAGCCTTCACACCCGACGGAGTGCGACGGTCTGCAGAGATGCCGTAGCTCTCGAGAGTGCCCTTGAACGAGTCGTGGAACTTCATCTCCACCGGCTGGTTCTTATAGTTGTCGCGGCGCTTGCGTGCGCAGCCGTTGAAGCTCTGGTCGCGGTCGAGGAGGTAAGAAGTCTTATACCATGTCTCGCGGAGTGCGTCGATGTCGAATGCATGTGTGTATTCGTCCTTCTTGATGACGATTGTGCGCTCTGCCGGAGTGGGATAACCGATCTTTGCATAGCCGATGCCATTGTCCTCCATATATGTGCGGAACTCCTCCTTATACTTATCGCTAACCTGGATAACCACACCCGGGTTCTCAGCGAGGAGCATCTTGATGATGTCGTCACCTGCGAGGTCGTGAAGGTTGACGTGCATACCGCCCTCACGGTTGGCGAAGCACATCTCAAGAAGAGTGGTGATAAGACCACCAGCCGAGATATCGTGACCTGCCATAATCCATCCCTTCTCAATCATCTCCTGAACAGCGTTGAAGCAGTCAGCGAAGTATTCAGGATTCTTCACAGTAGGAACGTCGTCGCCAACGAAGCCGAGGCTCTGTGCGAAGGCGCTGCCGCCGAGGCGCTGCTCGTCGAATGAGAAGTCGATATGATAGATAGATGAGTTCTTGTCGTTGACGAGTACGGGCGAAACCACCTTGCGGATGTCGCTCACCTCGCCACCTGCGCTTACGATAACGGTTCCCGGAGAGATAATCTTCTCGCCGTTAGGATACTGCTGACTGAGCGAGAGCGAATCCTTACCTGTCGGAACGTTGATCTTAAGGTCGCGGCAGAATTCGCTAAGAGCCTTAACTGCGCTGTAGAGACGTGCGTCCTCACCCTTCTGTGAGCGGCACGGCCACATCCAGTTGGCAGAGAGCGAGAGGCTGTTAAGTCCGTCAGCGAGCGGAGCCCATACGATGTTTGTGAGAGCCTCAGCAACTGAAAGCACTGATCCAGCCTCAGGAGAAGCAAGTCCTGCCTGCGGTGCATGACCGAGAGCAGTGGCTATACCCTTGCGTCCACGATAGTCGAGAGCCACAACGCCGCAGTCAGAAAGCGGCAGCTGAATCTCGCCCTGGCACTGCTGGCGGGCAATCTTACCAGTAACGGAGCGGTCCACCTTGTTGGTCAACCAGTCCTTACAAGCCACAGCCTCAAGCTGAAGCACGCGGCTTACATACTTGTCGAGTACGTCGTCCTTGCCGTTCTCCGACTTCTCCTCATGTGTATATTCAGCGTCACGATAGTGGCGTTCCACTGTCTCGTCGCGCATGATGGTCTTCGGAGAGTGACCGAACATCTGAGCTACGTCGAGGTCGAAAGGCTTAACGCCGTCGCCCTGCTTGAATGAGAAGTGAGCGTCGCCGGTTGTCTCGCCGACAACATACAGCGGAGCACGCTCGCGCTCAGCGATACGACGTACGTGTTCGATGTGCTTCTCGTCGATGAGCAGACCCATACGCTCCTGGCTCTCGTTAGCGATAATCTCCTTAGACGAAAGTGTCTTGTCGCCGATAGGCAGCTTTGTCATGTCAATCTCGCCACCGCACTCCTCAACAAGCTCAGAGAGACAGTTGAGGTGACCGGCTGAACCGTGGTCGTGGATGGAAACTACAGGATTGACATCCTCCTCGCAGAGTGCGCGAACGAGGTTGTAAGCACGCTTCTGCATCTCAGGATTGGCACGCTGAACGGCGTTCAGCTCGATACCGTTAGAATAGCGACCGGTGTCAACTGACGATACCGAACCGCCACCAAGACCGATGCGATAGTTATCGCCACCGACTACGACAACCTTGTTGCCCTTCTGCGGTTCCTTCTTCAGACAGTCACGCTTTGTGCCGTAACCGACACCACCGGCAAGCATGATAACCTTGTCGTATGCGTATTTCTCTGCACCTTCCTGGTGCTCGAATGTCAGAACAGAGCCGGTAATCAGCGGCTGACCGAACTTGTTGCCGAAGTCAGAAGCACCGTTAGAGGCCTTGATAAGAATCTGCTCGGGTGTCTGATAGAGCCAGTTGCGGACGGGCATGATGTCCTCCCAGTCGCGAGCCACGCCCTCGTCGTCCTTCAGACGCGGATAAGCGGTCATGTAGACAGCTGTTCCGGCGATAGGCCATGAGCCTACACCACCACCCATACGGTCGCGGATCTCACCGCCAGTACCGGTAGCGGCACCATTAAACGGCTCCACAGTAGTCGGGAAGTTGTGAGTTTCAGCCTTGAGCGAGATAACGCTCTCGATGTCCTTCACCTGGAAATAGTCGCTTGTAGACTGGTCCTTCGGTGCGAACTGCTCCACAACCGGACCCTGTGCGAAAGCCACGTTGTCCTTGTAAGCAGAGAGAATCTTGTTGGGGTTCTCCTTAGTGGTCTGCTTGATCATAGCAAAGAGCGACGACTCCATCTCCTTACCGTCAATGATGAACGTACCGCCGAAAATCTTGTGACGGCAGTGCTCAGAGTTGATCTGTGCGAAACCGAAGATTTCAGAGTCGGTAAGTGGGCGTCCGAGCTGCTTCTCAATCTTGTGGAGATACTCAATCTCCTCGGATGAGAGCGCCAGACCTTCCTGCTCGTTGTATTCTTCTATGTTCTCAACATGCTTGATAGGCTCCGGCTGGTGATTAACGGTGAAAATCTCCTGGTCGAGTCCTTCGTACATACGCTGGAGCATAGGGTCGTGATCAGCATCCTTGGAGCTTACTGGGAAGTATTCCTCAATACGTGAAATGCCGTGGAGACTCATGTTCTGAGTTATCTCTACGGCATTCGTACTCCATGGAGTAATCATTTCACGGCGCGGGCCCACGAAGAAACCCTCGACAGTCTCGCCCTCGATGAGGGTTGCACCGCCGTAAAGCCAACACAGTTCATTGATCTCGTCTTGTGAGAGCTGGTGATCCACGCCTGTGGCAATCACGCTCTTGCTTGGAGTCATGAAAAATAGAATCATACTGCTTGTATAGTTTTTTGGAAATTATTTCTACTTTGCAAAGTTACGATTTTTTTTTCATGCCTTAGCTTCTTTTCTATGCAAAAGTGTATATTAATGAAGTTTTAGGCAAAAAAAACTCACCGCCTCATCACGAGGAAGTGAGCTGAAAAAACTTATAATGATAATTAATAGGTTCTTATATGGTAGATTATTGAGGGGCTTGATGATATTGTGGTATATTGCCATCGCTGACGACGGGAATGTCGACAGTGCCCAATCCGCTTCAGCAGACGGGGGTTTATGACGTTATCTGAATTGTTCTGAATGTATATTTATGCTCTTCTTACGAATGTTGTCTAGTCATGAGCATGTCGTTTTTGTGTTCTATGTGTAAATATGTTGCAAAGTTAATGTTTTAAAACGGTTAAAACAAACGTTCAACCGTTTTATTCTCATGGATTTAATATTATTTTGCAGTTGCTTTCATAGTGTGCCTTAACAGCGGCGAGAGCGGAAGAAGTCAGTCATAAGCTGACGGCACTCTTCCTCCAGCACTCCCGTAGTGACCGTGCACTTGGGATGGAGCGCCTTGGGGGCGAACTTCATGAAGCCTCGTTTCTCGTCCGAAGCGCCATACACCACGCGCCTCAGCTGTGACCATCCTATTGCTCCTGCACACATCACGCAAGGCTCCAGCGTCACGTAAAGCGTGCAGTCGGTGAGGTATTTGCCTCCGAGCTGGTTGGCAGCGGAGGTGATTGCCTGCATTTCGGCATGAGCCGTGACGTCCGAAAGCGTCTCCGTAAGGTTATGGGCACGTGCAATGATGCGGTCGCCAGCCACGATAACGGCTCCCACGGGTATCTCTCCGGCGTCTCTTGCAGCCTCTGCTTCCTGAAGAGCACGGCGCATGAAGCGCTCGTCCTTCTGTTGTATGGTTTCCTGTTCTTGCATATTAAGATGTATGGATGGGTTGTGAAGTGGCTTACTTGGTGCGTGTGAGCGAGAATCCTACATCGCTTATTCCGGGCAGAATCTCGCGCTTCATGTCGTGTCGAATGCTGACAAAGAGCGAATCGCCGTCTTGGAGCATCAGCTCCGTGACCGGAAACTGATACTGGTGATAGCTGATTCCCTTTCCTGCCGCATTGCCTTTTCTGTCGGTCAACTGGCACGCCACGGTATCCGTAACGACGGTCACAGCCTTGCCGGCAGCCACCTTACGCTGCTCCACAATGAGCGTCAGCGACGTAAAGGGATAAGAGTCGGTGGTGCGCAGCCCGAGATTGGCAGCGTATGTGCCACCTGACTTGACCGCAGGAACGCTGTAATAGAGCGTGTCGTTCTTCTCCCATCCTGACACGGGAGTGTTGGTGTAACGGTCATACACCATTCCACCATTGCACGCAGCCATGACAACTACTGCTGTCATGGCTGCCATATATGCTAAAAGTCGTGTTATCTTAACCTTCATTGCCGATTGTGTTTTGCTGCTTCGGCTGCTGTGGAGCAGGCTGTTGCTTAGGTTGCTGGGGAGCAGGCTGTTGCTTAGGTTGCTGGGGAGCAGACGGCTTAGCCTCAGCATTGTTTCGCGGCTGGCGGTTCTCACCACGAGCGCCGTTCTCGCTGCGCTGACCATTCTCGCCACGCTGACCATTCTCATTACGCTGACCGTTCTCGCCACGCGGTCCGTTATTGTTGCGGCGCTGACCTTCCTGTCTTGGGCGCTGACGGTTGTTGTTGCGGTTGTTACGGTTATTGTCGCGTATCGGCTGCTGACCGTTCTCGCCCTTAGGCTGCTGACCATTCTCTGCCTTTGGCTGAGCGTTGTCACCCTTTGGCTGCTGTGCGTTTTCCGCCTTTGGCTGAGCATTGCCCTCTGCTGTCGGCTGCTGAGCGTTCTCGTTGGCAGGGCGTGCGGCTTCGTTAGCCTGCTGACGCGGCTTCTTGTTCTTTTTCTTCTTGTTCTTCTTGCTCTTGTCGAAGCGACTGAGATCGGCATCGGCAAGGAGGTCTGAGTGCTGATTGCCTTCTCTCTGCTTTCCGTCCTCAGCCAGCGACTCCGGCTTTTCGCCACGCTTGTTCATCTCGATGATGGCGCGTGCACGTTCTGCCGTGATGGTCACAAGGTTGGCAGCCACGCCCTTACCCGTAGAGTAAGTGGCAAGACCAGCGAGGATGTCCGACTTAAACAGATAGTAGTCGCTGTCCAATGTCTCGAGCACCACGTCGCGTGCCGGCATTTTGCGTCCTGCCTCCACATAGTCGTCCACCTCGTAATTGAGGCAGCACTTCAGCTTTGCGCACATTCCGGCAAGCTTCTGCGGATTGAGCGAAATGTCCTGTATGCGAGCTGCATTGGTGCTGACGCTGACAAAGTTCTTCATCCATGTGGCGCAGCAAAGCTCGCGTCCGCAAGGTCCGGTTCCTCCGATGCGTCCTGCCTCCTGACGTGCACCGATCTGCTTCATCTCGATGCGCACGTGGAAGGTGTCGGCAAGCACCTTTATGAGCTGACGGAAGTCCACACGTTCGTCTGCGATATAGTAAAAGATGGCCTTGTTGCCGTCGCCCTGATATTCCACGTCACCAATCTTCATCTGCAGTCCGAGGTTCTTGGCTATCTCACGACTCTGAATCATCGTGGCGTGTTCGCGGTCCTTAGCCTCGTAATACTTGTCCATGTCCACCGGCTTGGCGATGCGATAGATGCGCTTGATGTCGTCAGCCGACTTGAGGTTGGCCTTCTTCACCTGCAGCTTCACGAGTCTGCCTGTGAGCGAAACCACTCCGATGTCGTGGCCCGGACTTGCCTCCACAGCTACGATATCGCCCTTACGGAGGTCCAGATGGTTGACGTTATGATAATATCCCTTGCGCGTATTCTTGAACTGCACCTCCACGAGGTCCGTGTCCTCCTCATTACCCGGCACATCATACAGATAGTCGTAGGTATTGAGCTGCTTGTCCTGCCTGCCGCAGGCGCAATGGCAGAGTCCGCGGTCGGTATCGCGGGATATCTCGAATTGCATGTCCTTAAAGTCCTTCATATATTATATATGTGTATATGGGTGTAGTATAGTATGATATATGTATATATTATGTATATGTATATGTGTATGTTTATTTTTTCCTTGTTATGAAGATGATGGTCTGCATGGCGATGTCGAAGAACACCATCTTGGAGTTGGCGTTCTGCGATATGTCGCGCACCGCCTTACCTATCATCTCGGACAGTTCGATGATGTTGCGCTCGTGTATGAACGGCGCAAACTTCTGCGCAAACTGTTCTTCCTCTGCCGTCATATAGTTAAGCTCCGGCTCATGGAAGTTATAGACGAAGCTTTCGCGAACCATGCGGTGCATGTAGTTGAGGAAGCGCTTCTGCTTCTCTCGTCCGAAGGCCGCAATGCTCTCACTCCATTTCTTGAGTTCCTTCACGCGCTTGGTGTAGGCGAGGCGCATGAGCATGGTGAAGAGGTCGAAGAACATGCGGTTCTCGTTGCCCGTACTGAGGGCTGCGAGTGCGTTGGTCCACGATCCGTTGGCAAGTCTTGCCAGGCTTCGCGCGTCGGCATGCTCCAGCCCGCGCTTCTCCACGAGCGCCTCTTCTATGTCCGCGTCCGCTATGCGCTTGAAGTCGAAGCGCTGCGTGCGGCTGCGTATGGTGTCGAGCAGCTTCTCCGGTTCCTCGCTGACGAGGATGAACACGGTCTGCGAAGGCGGCTCCTCAAGCAGCTTGAGCAGCTTGTTGGCGCTCGTCAGATTCATGCGCTCCGGCAGCCAGATTATCGCCACCTTATATCCGCCCTGACTCGACTTCAGGCTCAGCTTCCTTGAGAGGGCGTCGCTCTCGGCGCCTGTGATGAGCGCCTGCTTGTTCTCCGCTCCTGCCACGTTAATGGACGCGAGCCATTGCTCCAGCGTGAAGTAAGGGCCTGACATTATCATCTCATGCCACTCACTGAAGAAGTCGTCGCTGACGGGCTGGTGTTCCGAACCCATGCTCGGGAGCTTTATGGTCGGGAATGTGAAGTGGAGGTCAGGATGTCCCCAGTTGTCGAGCAGACGGCTGTGGTGGAGCAGCTCCGAAGCCATCGCCATAGCCATAGCCATCTTTCCGCATCCCGAAGGTCCGCAGAAGAGCATGGCGTGGGGCACACGTCCCTCAGCCACCAGCTTTTGCATCTGTAGCTTGGTGCCTGACTGTCCTATTACTTCATTGAATTGCATTCGATGTTATGTTTTTTTATTTGGTTTGTCTTACTGAAAGTTACAGCAGTCGCTTCGCCACCTCACGTACGGAGTCGACGGCAGACACCGTATAGAAGTGGATGTTGCGGATGCCGGCACGGTAAAGTTGGCGGCATTGCTCCGTCGACCACTCTATGCCCAGCTGCTTGGCGTCCTCGTCGGTCTTGCATTTCACCACCTCCTCTGCCAGTTCCAGCGGGAGGTCGCAATGGAATGTCTTAGGCACGACGGTCAGCTGCGACAGCTTGGCGAAGGGCTTGATGCCCGGTATGAGGGGCATCGTGACACCTGCCTCGCGACACTTCTCCACGAAATCGAAATACTTCGCATTGTCGTAGAAGAGCTGCGTGACGGCATACTCCGCTCCCATGTCCTGCTTCATCTTCAGGTACTGTATGTCCATCTCCAGATTGGGCGCCTCTTCGTGTTTCTCTGGATAGCACGCCACGCCGAAGCTGAACGGCTGTCCGGGATGCTTCATCTGCGTTCCGTCCACGAAGAAGCCGCGGTTGAAGTCGTTCACCTGCTGGATGAGGTCAGTCGTATGTGTATGTCCGCCCGGTGTGGCGGTGTACATACGGTCCTCCTTGGCCTTGTCGCCACGGAGGAGCAGCAGATTCTCTATCTCAAGAAACTGCATGTCGATGAGTTCGTATTCGATGTCTTCGGCTGTCGCTCCGCTACAGATAATGTGCGGAATGACGGGTATGCCGAAATTCTTCTGTATGGTGGCTGCGATGGCAACCGTTCCTGGGCGGCGGCGCACACGCAGACGCTCATACTGCCCATTGTCAAGTTCGCGATAGACGTACTCGCTGTGATGGGTAGTGATGTTTATATAGGCAGGATCGAAATCCCTGAACTTCTCTATTGTGGAAAACAATCTGTCTGTGCCAGCTCCTTTGAGTGGCGGGAGCACCTCAAAGGAGAAGTGCTTGGCGCCATCCTGGCTGTTAAGTATTTCTGTTACACTCATCTTAATGTTTCTGCTCTTTCTAATTATCCTTATTCCGTACAAAGTTACAAAAAAAGCGGGCAAAACACTAAATACTTATACATTCTTTTATAGGAAACGCAATTTTTGGACATTTTGTCTTGCAATTTGTATTAACAAATACCATTTTTTTACTACTTTTGTAGGTATACTAAAACACCGAACTTTATCATCAAGACCATAACAATGAAACAATCCATCATATCCACATTCATAACAGCCATAGCCATGTCTGCGTGCACCGCCTCTGCAGCTCATGCCGCTTCCTACGATGCAGCTACCGGAATGGCGCTCTCAGCCAGCAGTGCGGAGGCTGCTCCTGCGGACAACACACGCTACACCTGCCAGCGACCGAAGGAAGCTGACCGCCTATTCGTTTCGGACACCATAGAGAAGAAGATTCGTGAGGTGAAGCGTCTTATCCGTGAGAACGCCCGACTGGCATGGATGTTTGAGAACTGCTTCCCCAATACGCTCGACACCACCGTGCATTACGACGCCGGCGAGGGCGACGGCAATGAGGATACGTTCGTATATACGGGCGACATACATGCCATGTGGCTGCGCGATTCGGCAGCACAGGTGTGGTCCTACGTACAGTTTGCCAAGGCTGACCCGAAGGTGAAGAAGATGATACGCGGCGTGATAAGACGACAGCTGAAGTGCATCAACATCGATCCCTACGCCAACGCATTCAACAAGGAGCCTCAGCCCGAGGGAGGATGGATGAACGACATTACGGACATGAAGCCCGAACTGCACGAGCGCAAGTATGAGATTGACTCGCTCTGCTACCCCATCCGACTGGCTTACCATTACTGGCAGACCACGGGCGACGCCTCCGTCTTCGACGCTGAATGGCAGAAGACGGTGAAGAACGTCCTGCGCGTCTTCCATGAGCAGCAGCGCAAGACGGGACTCGGCACCTATCACTTCCAGCGCGAAACGGAAGACCAGCTCGACACGGTATGCAATCACGGATGGGGCAATCCCGTGAAGCCCGTCGGACTGATAGCCTCGGTGTTCCGTCCGAGCGACGACGCCGCGACGTTCCTCTTCATCGTGCCATCCAACTTCATGGCTGTATCGTCTCTGCGCAAGGCGGCTGAGATTCTGGACAAGGTCAACGGCGACGCTGCCACAGCCAAGGAATGCCGACAGCTTGCCGACGAGGTGAGCGAAGCGCTAAGGAAATACGCCGTCGTGGACCATCCCAAGTATGGCAAGATTTACGCTTACGAGGTGGACGGCTTCGGCAATCACTTCCTCATGGACGACGCCAACGTGCCGAGTCTGCTCGCAATGCCTTATCTCGGTGACGTGCCGGAGGACGATCCCGTATATCAGAACACGCGCCGCTTCGTGTGGAGCGAGGACAATCCCTACTTCTTCCGCGGCAAGGCGGGCGAGGGAATCGGCGGACCGCACGTAGGACTGGGCATGGCTTGGCCTATGTCCATAATGATGCGTGCCTTCACAAGCAAGGACGATGGTGAGATAAAGGAATGCCTGAAGATGCTCCAGCGCACGGATGCCGGCACAGGATTCATCCACGAATCGTTCGACGTGAACGACGCTTCCCACTTTACGCGCCCTTGGTTTGCATGGCAGAACACGCTCTTCGGCGAGCTGATACTCAAGCTGGTGGCTGAAGGAAAGACGCAGCTGCTGAAGGAAGCAAGGGTGGACAACGAGTAACTTCCTAAACCATTAAGCATGCTGAAATCACTTTCCATCCTGCTGCCTTCATACAACAACGACTGCCGACCGCTCATAACGGCTCTTCACAGTCAGGCGGAAGCCTTGGGCGACAATCTGTCAAGCTACGAGATTGTGGTGTATGACGACTGCTCCACGGACACGGCAAAGGCGGAAGCCAACCGACAGCTGTGTGACAACTTGGAACATTGCCGCTTCGTAAGGGGCAATCATAACGTGGGAAGGTCAGCGGCACGCAACCGGCTGGTGGAGCTGGCGCAATACGAATGGCTCGTCTTTATCGACAGCGACCTCTCGCCTCTCCCCGCAGACTTCCTTGCCGTGTATGCCAAGGCAGACTCGCTTGGAGCGGAAGCCGTGGTGGGCGGACTGAAGATTCATGCGCCGACGGACACCGAACCAAGATCCTGCCTGCGCTATCTGTACGAGCTTCGCACCACACAAAGCCATCCGCTGTCATGGCGTAAGCGCAATCCCTACGCCGCTTTCCACGTCAGCAACATCCTCATACGGCGCGATGTGATGACGGCACACCCCTTCGACGTCTCCATTACGCGCTACGGCTATGAAGACGTGCTGCTCGGACGCGAGCTGAAAGACAACGGCATACGTATGGCTCACACGGACAATCCTGTGGGATTCTCACGGTTTGACGACAACGCCCACTTTCTTCAGAAGACGGAAGAGGGACTACAGACGCTACATGACATGCGAGACGCGCTGCGCGGCTATTCGGGTGTGCAGACGCTCGTGGAACGTCTTTCACGCTTAGGCTTGGCGCCATTGCTGCGCTTGGCATTCCGTATCACGCGAGGAATGCTTCTCCGAAATCTTACGGGACGCAAGCCATCGCTGACGGCATTTTCGGTTTATCGCATCGGTTATTATGCTATGCTCTGCCGAAACGACTGAATATGATACGAGCCTTCAAACTATACAAACCACCAAAAGAAGCTGAATAAAAATCACAAACAATAAAAACTACAGAAAAAAAATGAACAAAAAACACTTGTTAACTACATTGCTCATGCTGACATTCGCCATTGTCGGCATGGCAAAGGTCTACCAGCCTGTCGACTATGTCAGCACGCTGGTAGGCACAGAGTCGAAGCACTCGCTGTCAACAGGCAACACTTATCCTGCCGTCTGCCTCCCTTGGGGCATGAACTTCTGGACTCCGCAGACCGGCAAGATGGGCGACGGATGGGCTTATGTCTATTCGGCTGACAAGCTGCGCGGCTTCAAGCAGACCCATCAGCCAAGCCCCTGGATTAACGACTACGGACAGTTCAGCATCATGCCGGAGACCGGCAAGCCCGTCTTCGATGAAGACCAGCGTGCCTCATGGTTCTCGCACAAGGCAGAGGTGGCCACACCTTATTATTATCGCGCTTATCTGGCTGACTATGACGTGGTGACGGAGATTGCGCCCACGGAGCGTGCTGCCATCATGCGCATCACCTTCCCGGAGAGCGACTCATACGTAGTGGTGGACGCTTTCGACGAAGGATCGTACGTAAAGATTATGCCGGAGCAAAGAATGATTGTAGGCTACACCACGAAGAACAACGGTGGTGTGCCTGACAACTTCAAAAACTACTTCGTGCTGAAGTTCGACCACGACTTCACCTACACCACAGCCGTGAATAACGGCAAGATGGACAGCAAGGCTCTGGTGGCTGACTGCAAGCATGCAGGTGCCATCGTAGGCTTCAAGACTCGCCGCGGCGAGCAGGTGAACGTGCGCATCGCCTCTTCCTTCATCTCTGAGGAGCAGGCTATGGAGAACCTCAAGGAGCTGGCTGGTGCTTCGTTTGACGAGGTGAAGGCTCAGGGCCGCAAGACATGGAACGACGTTCTGGGTCGCATTGAGGTGAAGTCGGACAACATCGACCATCTCCGTACATTCTATTCTTGCCTCTATCGCTCGGTGCTCTTCCCGCGATCATTCTATGAGAAGACAGCCGCAGGCGAGATAGTACACTACTCGCCGTACAACGGCAAGGTGCTGCCGGGATATATGTTCACCGACACCGGCTTCTGGGACACATTCCGCTGCCTCTTCCCGCTGCTTAACGTGATGTATCCGTCGATGAACGTGAAGATGCAGGAAGGTCTGGCTAACGCATACAAGGAGAGCGGTTTCCTTCCCGAATGGGCTTCGCCGGGTCATCGCGAATGTATGGTGGGCAACAACTCAGCGTCCATCGTGGCTGACGCTTACCTCTGCGGTCTGAAGGGATATGACGCCGAAACGCTTTGGAAGGCTGTGGTTCACGGTGCCAACAACGTACACCCGAAGGTATCGTCAACGGGTCGTCTGGGCCATGAATACTACAACAAGCTGGGCTACGTGCCTTACGACGTCAAGATAAACGAGAACGTGGCACGCACACTGGAATACGCATACAACGACTGGTGCATCTATCAGTTCGGCAAGTCGCTCGGCAAGTCGAAGAAGGAGCTTGAGCCTTTCCGCCGCCGCGCATTCAACTATCGCAACGTCTTCGACAAGGAGACCAACCTCATGCGCGGCCGTCTGCAGAACGGCAAGTTCCAGACTCCTTTCTCTCCGCTGAAGTGGGGCGACGCCTTCACCGAGGGTAACGCTTGGCACTACACATGGTCAGTATTCCACGACCCGCAGGGACTTATCGACCTTATGGGTGGCAAGGAAGTGTTCAACAGCATGCTCGACTCCGTATTCAACGTGCCGCCACTCTTCGACGACAGCTATTACGGAGCCGTAATCCACGAGATTCGCGAGATGCAGATCATGAACATGGGCAACTATGCTCACGGCAACCAGCCCATCCAGCACATGATTTACCTCTACGGCTATTCAGGTGAGCCTTGGAAGACACAGTACTGGATTCGTCAGGTGATGGACCGCATGTATACGGCAGCGCCCGACGGATATTGCGGTGATGAGGACAACGGTCAAACTTCGGCTTGGTACGTATTCTCTGCCATGGGATTCTATCCTGTCTGCCCGGGTTCGTGCGAGTATGTTCTCGGCACTCCTTACTTCGACGAGATGAAGCTCCACCTCGAGAACGGCAAGACCGTAAGCATCAAGGCCAACAACAACTCTGAGGAGAACTGCTACGTGAAGGCCCTGACTCTCAACGGCAAGCCTTACTCACACAACTACATCACACGCACCGACCTCATGAACGGAGCGCAGTTCGTCTACGACCTCGCGCCGACACCCAACAAGCAGCGCGGAACAGCAGACACAGACGCACCTTACTCGTTCTCAAAGACACAGAAGAAGTAGGCGGGCGGTGTAGCGCACCACTATGCAAATATTGTACAAAGAGTAAAAACATGTTACAAAATAAAAATTGATTCTAGAGTTTTATTTTGCTGTTTTTACGGTGTTTTGCTGTGCAAACGGCACCCACGTTTAACGATAGAGCCACTTTTACAGTCCAATAGTGCCACTATTAGAGTGTAAAAGTGGCTCTATTGTATGATAAAAGTGCCACTATTGGGGTGTAAAAGTAGCGCTATTGCAACCAATGATGCTTGTTTGGCTCCGCTATTCATTGCACATTTCTTTCCACAACCGTATAATCAACTACACATCAACGCATTATCGCTGCACGCTCAAAACTCGAGAATTTCGCACCAAAGATTTTGTTGTGCGCCAGACTCATAGTATTGAGCATCAGAAATGCAAATATTGTATGCGGCAGAACCGTCGAAGAGGGCGAGAATACGTTACAACCTCAAGTTCTAATGACCTTGATTTGGGATTAAAAGACAGCAGCTGCAGATCGTATCTTACTTAAGATACCAGCCAAACGATTGTCACGCAGAGCTGTCTGAATATTATATTCGCTCTGCATGTTCATAAGAATATACGCCTTGATGCCAAGCGCAGCCTCAATACGTAACGCATAATCGGTGGTAACCGGACGCTTACAGTTGAGCATCTCATTGAACACCGAATAAGAACATCCTATTATTGACGCAAACTTTCGTTGGGATATACCACGCGACTCAAGTTCATCCTTTATGATTTCACCAGGATGTATGGGTACAGACGGCACAAGTTCGTCCACAGAATATATTTTCGCTTTATCCATATTGCTTTTACTTATAATGATTACTAATATCCAATAGATAACACACTCTTATAGTGATATCCTCCATATTGTCTTTGACTATAAATTCCAAACGATACTGCTTTCCACATCTCACAGAAGAAACACCTTTTTTATCGCCTACAAGAACCTCATAATTCAAAGATTTGAATACAAACAAATCTTCAACGCGCTTAGCATTAGCCAATATAGCGACAGCCTTTTGATAACTGCGTATGACTTCGGGTTGGAATCTATGTTTCTTGTCAGTAGTTTTACCATTGAAATATAAGTCAGACAAATACTCTTTGTCAAATTCTATCTTCATGCAGCAAAGTTAACGCTTTTATTTCGTGTTCGCAAATAATCGAACACTTTTAATTTCCAGTTAGATTTGACTATCTCATATTTTTTCAGTAATTTTGCAGTCCCAAAATAAAATCATACAAGGATAACATTGTAGCTTTAAGAAATGAACAGCAGTAACACTGAAGCAAACTTAACCGCCTGGACAGAGGTGGAATATTCGGCTCGCTGCCAGAGCCCGTACATCACAACACCGATTTACTTGCCTAAGGAGACGACATATTACCTATGCCGTCCGGACGGCACGCGCCAGCAGAGCAGACTGACCTTCGTGGTGTTCCGCGCTGTAGGAGCCGGTGAGGACGAGTGGGAAGACGATCCGATGGTGGGCAACCTTGAGGTCTGCGTCCTTGGCGACGGCGACGAAGAGGTGAAGCCCGTGGAAGCAGTATACCTCGGCGACGCCCCTGAAGACTTCGTGACCGTGGTCCGCGAGGACGACAACGAGATTGTCTTCGACCTCTACTGGTCGTACGGCGACGTGAGCGTGGAGCAGGCGCAGGAGACCGACGAGGGATGGCTGGTGAAGAAGGACCTTATCGGCGAAGACGGCATCCTCTGCCGACTCACACCACGCAAGGGCGAACCGTTCACCATAAGACTCTGCATCCCCTACATCGGATTCTCTCTGAAGGACGCCACGGACAATAACGTGCAGGGCGACATCGAGGTGAACCACAAAGACGCAGCGTCTTATGCCTACATGTTCGTGGGCAACGACACTAACGACCGTTTCCAGTTGTCGCTCGACGGAGGACGACTGAGCTATATGTGTGTGGCTAACGACGAGGGCACGCTCTCTGTCCGCAACATACACGACAATCTCTCGCTCGTAACCGAGCTGCCGCTTCAGGGCACGCTGGACGAGCTGCTCATGGGAGCACACTCCGCACTCATCAAGAACAAGTCGGCACGTTGGCGCGTGGAGCTTGTCGGCGACGAGGTGGAAGGCGCCGACAGCCTGGAGCTGAACGGCGTGTCACTCGCAAGATTCGCCTTCGGACTGTTCACAGCCGAGGAGAACGTGGACGAGGACAGCATAGCACAGCGACTCATGCACATGGAACAGCGACTCGGATTCCAGTGGTTCTGGGTGGACGAGGCTGACTGGAGCCATGAGAACATGGAGGGACTGATGGACATGGAAGGACTGGACGCCGACCCTGAGAAGATGATGCGACAGGCATTGCTCTTCAACCGCTACGAAACTTTCATGCGCCGGCTCTGCGCTTTCTCATACGCCACACACAACAACATCCAGGGCGACCAGCTGCAGGCACGAAACAACAAGCGAAAGATAGCCCGCTGCGTCCGCCGAGTGCTGGCCCACAGAGCAGGAGAGGAGTCGCTGTGGAGCCTCGATGAGGAAGCACGCCGCGAAAACCTCCACTTCTTCTCAACATTCCACCGCGAGTTTACGCAAGCGCTGGAGGAGTAATATCCAGTTGAGAGGTGAGAGTTCAGAGTTGAGAGGTGAGGGTTGAAAGTTATGATTACTCCTTTTGTTTTACAAGAATTATGACATAAGCTAATCATAACTTTCAACCCTCAATTCTGAACTCTCAACTAAAATATTTTGTCTCTCAAAATATTTTTTGATTATAATTAATGTGAAATATATAGGATGGTATCATTTTAATTTGTAATTTTGCACCATAATATATATATTTTTTATAGTAAAGCTATACAAAGCACATGAAACTTGATTTGCTTACAGCCATTTCGCCTATAGACGGACGTTATCGTGGCAAAACAGAGCCCCTTGCTGACTATTTCTCAGAGTATGCACTCATACGCTACAGAGTACGCGTGGAAATAGAGTATTTCATCACGCTGTGCGAGCTTCCGCTCCCGCAGCTCAAGGACTTCGACCATAACCTCTTCCCCACCCTGCGCGCCATCTACCAGGACTTCAACGAGGAGAAGGCACAGCGCGTGAAGGACATCGAGAAGGTGACCAATCACGACGTGAAGGCTGTGGAGTACTTCATTAAGGAAGAGTTCGACAAGATTGGAGGACTTGATGCATTCAAGGAGTTCATACACTTCGGACTGACATCACAGGACATCAACAACACCAGCGTGCCCCTCTCTATCAAGGAGGCACTCGAAGAGGTGTATTATCCTATGGTGGAGGAGCTTATCGCTCAGCTCCAGCAGTATGCCGACGAATGGAAGGACGTGCCTATGCTCGCAAAGACACACGGTCAGCCCGCATCGCCCACACGCCTCGGCAAGGAGATCATGGTATTCGTATACCGTCTCACACAGCAGCTTGAAGAGCTCAAGGCTTGCAAGATGACAGCCAAGTTCGGTGGTGCCACCGGCAACTACAACGCTCATCACGTGGCTTATCCTGAGTATGACTGGAAGGCTTTCGGCAACAGCTTCGTAAGCGAGAAGCTCGGTCTCCAGAGAGAGCAGTACACCACACAGATCAGCAACTATGACTGCCTCGGAAGCGTGTTTGACGCTATGCGCCGCATCAACACCATCATAATCGACCTCGACCGCGACTTCTGGATGTACATCTCTATGGAGTACTTCAAGCAGAAGATCAAGGCAGGTGAGGTAGGCTCAAGCGCCATGCCGCACAAGGTGAACCCCATCGACTTCGAGAACTCAGAGGGCAACCTCGGCATCGCTAACGCCGTGCTGCAGTTCCTCGCCCAGAAGCTCCCGGTAAGCCGTCTGCAGCGCGACCTTACTGACTCTACCGTTCTCCGCAACGTAGGCGTGCCTTTCGGACACGGCATCATTGCCATCCAGAGCACATTGAAGGGTCTGCGCAAGCTCATCCTCAACGAGGAGAAGCTGGAGGAAGACCTCAACAACACATGGGCTGTCGTGGCTGAAGCCATCCAGACCATTCTCCGTCGCGAGGCTTATCCGCATCCGTACGAGGCACTCAAGGCACTCACACGTACCAACAAGCACATGACAGAGGAGAGCATCCACGAGTTCGTCAAGACACTCAACGTCAGCGACGCAGTAAAGGCAGAGCTGATGGCTATCACTCCGCTCAACTACACCGGTATCTAAGCCAAGTTTGAAACACGGCATAAAAGAAAAGCAGACAACAAAACAAGATTAGAGTTTTATCAATATATAGTTAGTTAAGAAGAAGCGCATCTATGCAAAAAATCCCATGGGTGTGACTTGCCGAGAGGCCAATAACATTACAATTTAAAAAGAAAGAAAAGAATTATGGATTCAGAATTGGAAAAGAATCAGGAACAGAAAGCAGCAGATCAGACTACTGGCAATAGCGAGAGCTACGGCCGTGCTGCAGGCAACTATCAGAGAGAGTATCGCAGTGTGACCGGTCGCCCGCAGCGTCCGCGCATTCACACACAGCGTCCTTATAACGCCGAGCGCCAGCAGACCTCTAACGACAGCCAGGGAGGAGGATTCCTTCCCGAAGGCTTCGGAGCAGGTCTTCAGGGAGCGTCAGGCAACAGCGGTTATCAGCAGCGCCAGCAGGGTGGCTACCAGCGTGGCGGTTATCAGCAGCGCCAGCAGGGTGGCTATCGTCCCCGCTACAACCAGGACGGCGAGCAGGGCGGTTACCAGCCGCGTCAGCAGGGTGGCTATCGTCCCCGCTACAATCAGGACGGCGACCAGCAGGGCTATCAGTCACGTCAGCAGGGAGGTTATCGTCCCCGCTATAACAACAACCAGGAAGGCGACCAGCAGAACAACGACCAGCAGCAGCACTTTAATCAGGACGGCGACCAGCAGCAGAGCGGCTACCAGCAGCGTGGCGGCTATCAGCAGCGCGGCGGTTACGGCCAGCAGCGTGGTGGCTATCAGCAGCGCGGCGGTTACGGCCAGCAGCGTGGCGGTTATCAGCAGCGCGGCGGCTACGGCCAGCAGGGCGGTTATCAGCGCGGTGGCTACGGCCAGCAGGGCGGATATCAGCGCGGTGGCTACGGCCAGCAGGGCGGTTATCAGCGCGGTGGCTACGGCCAGCAGGGCGGTTACAACAACCGTCAGCGCACGCATGGATACGATCCCAACGCTAAGTATAGCATGAAGAAGCGCATCGAGTATAAGGAAGAGCATATCGATCCGAACGAGCCGATCCGTCTTAACAAGTTCCTTGCCAACGCAGGCATCTGCTCACGCCGTGAGGCTGATGAGTTTATCCAGGCTGGCGTAGTGACTGTTAACGGCGAGGTGGTAACCGAACTCGGAACAAAGGTGGTTCGCACCGACGAGATCAAGTTCCATGACCAGCCCGTGTCACTGGAGAAGAAGGTTTACGTGCTCCTCAACAAGCCGAAGGACTGCGTAACGACAAGCGACGATCCCCAGCAGCGCAAGACTGTTATGGATCTCGTGAAGGACGTTTGCCCTGAGCGTATCTATCCCGTTGGACGTCTCGACCGCAACACCACCGGTGTGCTCCTCCTGACCAACGACGGCGACCTCGCTTCTAAGCTCACACACCCGAAGTTCCTCAAGAAGAAGGTATATCACGTATATCTGGACAAGAACGTAACAGCTCACGACCTCCAGCAGATAGCTGACGGCATCGAGCTTGAAGACGGAGAGGTGCATGCAGACGCCATCGAGTATGCAAGCGACACTGACAAGAGCCAGGTGGGCATCGAAATCCACAGCGGCAAGAACCGTATCGTGCGCCGTATATTCGAGCACCTCGGTTATCGTGTCGTTAAGCTCGACCGCGTGCAGTTCGCAGGACTCACAAAGAAGAACCTCCGTCGCGGCGACTGGCGCTTCCTCACTGAAAAGGAAGTGGAGATGCTGCGCATGGGAGCTTTTGAATAATAACAGAAAACGAGTAATGTTTTAATTAAATGGAAACAATAAAGCGAACAAAGGTCGTCGACGCCCTCAAGCGCACCGACTTCGGACAGACCGTGTGCGTAAAGGGATGGGTGCGTACCCACCGCAGCTCTAAGGCTGTAGACTTCATCGCACTCAACGACGGTTCAACCATCAATAACATTCAGATTGTTGTCGACCCGACAAAGGTGGACGCTGAAATGCTCAAGCAGATCACTACTGGTGCCTGCATCTGCGCCGTAGGTACTCTCGTGGAGAGCCAGGGCAAGGGCCAGACATCAGAGATACAGTGCGAGAGCCTCGAGATTTACGGTCTCTGTGGCAACGACTACCCGATGCAGAAGAAGGGACAGTCGTTCGAGTATATGCGCCAGTATGCTCATCTCCGTCTCCGCACCAACACATTCGGTGCTGTGATGCGCATCCGCCACAACATGGCAATGGCCATCCACACATACTTCCATGAGCACGGCTACTTCTACTTCAACTCTCCGCTTATCACAGCAAGCGACTGTGAGGGAGCCGGTCAGATGTTCCAGGTGACAACCAAGAACCTCTATAACCTCAAGAAGACTGAGGACGGAAAGATTGACTATTCTGACGATTTCTTCGGAAAGCAGACTTCGCTGACCGTATCAGGACAGCTCGAAGGCGAGCTCGGAGCCACTGCTCTCGGTGCCATCTATACATTCGGACCTACATTCCGCGCTGAGAACTCAAACACTCCGCGCCACTTGGCAGAGTTCTGGATGGTGGAGCCTGAGGTGGCTTTCATCGACCTTGACGGACTTATGGACCTCGAGGAAGACTTCATCAAGTACTGCATCCGCTGGGCACTCGAGAACTGCAAGGACGACCTGGAGTTCCTCAACAAGATGATTGACAAGGGTCTTATCGCACGCCTTGAGAGTGTACTCAACTCAGAATTCGTACGTCTGCCTTACACCGAGGGCATCCGCATCCTGCAGGAGGCCATCCAGAACGGCAAGAAGTTCGAGTTCCCGTGCGAGTGGGGGGACGACCTCGCTTCAGAGCACGAACGTTTCCTCGTGGAGGAGCACTTCAAGAAGCCGGTTATTATGACCAACTATCCGAAGGCCATCAAGGCTTTCTATATGAAGATAGACGCAGAGGAGTCTGGCTTCGGCGGCAAGAGCGGCAAGACCGTTCAGGGCACCGACGTGCTGTTCCCGCAGATTGGCGAGATTATCGGTGGTTCTGTCCGTGAGGAGAGCTACGATAAGCTGATGAACGAGATTGAGGAGCGCCACATCCCGATGAAGGATATGACATGGTATCTCGACACCCGCAAGTACGGATCATGCCCCCACGGCGGATTCGGTCTCGGCTTCGAGCGACTCATCCTCTTCGTGACCGGTATGCAGAACATCCGCGACGTCATCCCCTTCCCGCGTACACCGAAGAGCGCAGAATTCTAAAAGAATATCTATTCTATAAAGGTAAAATACATAGATTATAAAGAATAAGTCGACTAACGACATAATAAGGCGGGCTGTAAGCCCAATAATCGCATAGCACAAGCTATATTGGTTATTGGGTTTACAGCCCGCTTTCTTTGTTTTAATAAATGTGCAAACAGCAATTTACAAGCTTACAAGGCTAACATAGGAGGCTATGGCGTCCTAAGTTTGTACCGCAAGCTCATGTGTTATATCATCGACAAACAGCAATTTACAGAAAAAATAAATAACAGAGCCAGAGTTGACTTTTCTGATTCATTATCTATAGATACAGCAAAACCTCGAATTCGCCCCTAAAACCACCCCGTGTTCATCCAAAACCGTCCAAAAAACAAAGAAAAATGCACTTTTTTGAAGTTTTTTTGAAAAAAAGCGCGAAAACATTTGGAGGTTTAAATAAAATCCCCTACCTTTGCACTCGCTTTAAAGAACTAAGCATTACAACAACAAAAGTAATGACAAAAGCAATCGGGCGCTTAGCTCAGCTGGTTTAGAGCATCTGCCTTACAAGCAGAGGGTCGGGGGTTCGAATCCCTCAGCGCCCACAGGGGTGTTTCCTCGTGGTATGAGATTAATTTCTCTGCCGCGGGGATTTTTTTTGTTTATACACCCTGCCAAAGCAACTACAGCTCGACTGATACAATGGATTAAATATCGCTTTTATCATGCCATTGACATGGCAAAAAGCAAGACATCAGGGCATTTGGTTTTTACAAAAATAAACCAAATGCCTTTTTTTGTGCCCACACAGTCAGTTTGTTTACAATAATTAGAGTTCGTTAGATTTTCCTACAAATTATTCCATTTCGGAACTCTTGCAAATGTAAAACATATTACATATCTTTGCAACCACATAACCATCCACATTTCACTAACAACTAAAAAACCAAACATTATGAGACGAAACATTCTTTATTCATTACTTATCGTCATCGCCTCATTAGGCTTCGTGGCATGTGACAGCGACGATAACGAGAAGCAGTCACAATTCCCTGACGGTGCAAAGCCTTCCACAGAATTCACACTCGGCAACAACGCTGACGAGCAATATGCCAAGGACGCCATCAAGATGGACGTAAAGACTTGGGGTGACGGCAAGACAGACAAGGAGTTCAACTCCATAGAGCTGTTCGCAGACGGACACTTCCTCATCACCACACCAAAGGCAAAGAAGGCACAGCAGCAGACTGTCGGCGTGACACGCCAGGCTGACGGCTCTACAGCCATCTTCAAGAAGCATGGCACAGAGCGTATGAAGACACGCGCCGTTGACGCAGAAGGTACCATCATCATTGATAACGGCCTGTATATATACGGTACATACACACGCGTAAAGGACGGCGTTTACCAGCTTAGCAACCAAACCACCATCCGCATCAAGGACAACGGTATCACCGGTTACGCCACCATTACGTACACCAACAGCTTCGGTGTGGACATCACCATCGTAGTAGACATCGACTTCCAGTATAAGCCAGACCCAGCTATACGCCAGCTCTGCCGCTCATGGAGAATGGACAGCTCGGAGACATGGCTTTACGCCAACGGCGTTTACTTCGCTTACGGCAAGCAATGGCTGAATCTCGGCAGAGTGTACCAGGAGGTAACCTTATCGCCTGAAGGCAAGCAATGGGACTTCGACGAGGACGACATCCTTGACGACAAGGACGACTACTGCTACCGCACCATCTTCTCGCCCTGCGGCACCTTCGTTTGCTTCTATATGGACGGCGACGTAGAGATCGGTCGTTGGGAATGGAAAGACACCAATTACGGCATCCTTCGCTGCTGGGAGCCGTTCGAAATCGGCGACTATGACGATGACGACGACGATTACGCAGACGTAACAGTACGCTTCAACGGCAAGAAGATGCGCATTTATCAGGACTACATGGACGACGAAGACGACTTCCAGTTCCGCGTTCTGAACGTAAGCGAATTCTCAGCAAGATACTAATACTGAGAATGATGAAATGTTACAACTCGAAACGATTGAGGTATAATTAGGATAATATAGGTTTTGGCAGTGCAAACTGATGGGGAAGCATGACTTTCTGCATCCCCATACAGTCTGCACTGCTTTCTTTTTATTGGCATCATAATAAGATTACGGATTTTTATGTGTAACTTTGCATTATACAAATATACACATAATTATATGACCGACATCGCCAGCTATTTTCCGATAACCAACCCCACAATCATCTTCTTCGTGGTGTTGCTTATCATCCTTTTCGCCCCTATCATCATGGGCAAGCTGCGCATCCCCCACATCATCGGCATGGTGTTGGCTGGCGTTGCCGTGGGCAAGTATGGCTTCAACATCCTTGAACGCGACAACTCCTTCGAACTGTTCGGCAAAGTGGGACTCTACTATATCATGTTCCTTGCTTCCCTTGAGATGGATACCGACGGCGTGCGCCGGAACAAGGGACGGTTCGGCGTCTTCGGACTGTTGACATTCGCCATTCCGCTGATTATCACTTACATAGCAAGTCTCACCCTACTACATTACTCACAGATAGCCTCATTGCTCCTTGGATGCATCATGGCGTCAAACACGCTCATCGCCTACCCCATCGTGGGACGTTACGGCCTGCAGAAGAAGCCCAGCGTGGTGCTTTCGGTAGGTTCGTCGATGATAGCCCTGCTGCTGGCGCTCTTCGTATTGGCAGCCGTCGTGGAGGCATACAAGGGCGAGACCACATTCGGGTTCTGGCTATGGTTCGCGGGCAAGTTTGTGCTTTACAGCGTGGCGCTGGCGCTCATCATCCCTCGCCTTACACGCTGGTTCTTGAGAAGCTATAGCGATGCCGTCATGCAGTTCATATTCGTGCTTGCCATCCTCTTCATGAGCGCCACGCTCGGCGAGTCGATCGGCATAGAAGGCATCTTCGGCGCGTTCCTCTCTGGACTGATTCTCAACCGCTACATACCGCACGTATCGCCACTGATGAACCGCATCGAGTTTATCGGCAACGCCCTCTTCATCCCCTACTTCCTTATCGGCGTGGGCATGCTCATCAACGTGCGCATGCTATTCCAAGGCGGCAACATCCTCATGGTGGTGCTTATCGTGGCCGGATTCGGTACGTTGGGCAAGGCGCTTGCAGCCTATATCGCCAGCAAGCTGTTCCGTCTGCCGATATCATCGGGCAACATGATGTTCGGTCTGACGTCGGCGCATGCGGCAGGAGCCATCGCCATGCTGATGATTGGCATGAACATCGAGACAGCGCCTGGGCAGTCGCTCGTCAATGACGATATGCTCAACGGCATCGTCATTATGATTCTCTTCACGTGCATCATATCGTCCATGATTACGGAACAAGCCGCACAGCAGATCACGCTGCGCGACAAGGAAATAGCAGACGAGAAGGACACGAAGCTGACGGAAGAGAAGATTCTCATACCGATGAAGTATCCTGAGTATGCGCAGCGCCTCGTGAACGTGGCTATGATGATGCGCAACGCCAAGAACACGACGACGCTCGTGGGTCTGAACGTGGTTTACGACGATGAAGATATGCGCCGCCATCAGGAGCAGGGCCAGCAACTGCTCGACCGCATGGCAAAGTACGCCGCATCTGCCGACATGACCATGACCACGCAGGTGCGTGTGGCTGCCAACATCGCCAACGGCATCAGACATGCCTTCAAGGAATTCCGCGCCACTGACGTGCTCATCGGTATGCACATGCACAAGGAGGTGTCGCAGAAGTTCTGGGGCGCCTTCCATCAGAGCCTGTTCAACGGCCTCAACTCGCAGATAATAATGGCGCGTCTCTGCCAACCGCTCTCCACCATACGCCGCATACACGTGGCTGTTCCGTCGAGGGCACAGTTCGAGCCGGGCTTCTATCGCTGGCTGGAGCGTGTCTGCCGTCTCGCCGTAAACATGGAGTGCCAGACCGAGTTCTACGGTCGCGAAGACGTGCTGCCCCTCATCGAGCAATACATCCGCAACCGACATTCCGCCATGCGCGTATCGCTGAGACGTATGGACCACTGGATGGAGATGCCACAGATAGCCTCATCCATATCAGACGACCATCTCTTCATTGTCGTGACGGCGCGTAAGGGCACCGTCTCGCACAAGAACGCCTTGGAACGACTGCCGGACGAGATACAGAACCACTTCTCCGGCAAGAACATCATGATTATCTTCCCCGACCAGCACGGCGACGCAATGGAGGAGATGACCTTCGCACAGTCGCAGCATACCGAGGACATGAGCCTGTACGAGACCATGCGCAAGTGGGTTGGCAGGAAAATAACGTGGGTAAGAAGAAAGCTATATAAACTGACAAAACATTAACATCCGAGGAAAATTATGATAGACATAAAGAACATAACCAAGAGTTTCGGCTCCCTCCAAGTGCTCAAGGGCATCGATCTGCATATCAACAAGGGCGAGGTGGTAAGCATTGTCGGACCGAGCGGTGCCGGCAAGACCACGCTGCTGCAGATAATGGGCACACTCGACAAGGCGGACAGCGGATCCATTATGGTGGACGGTGTGGACGTAGGCAAGCTGAGTTCGTCAGAGCTGAGCAAGTTCCGCAACAGTCATATCGGCTTCGTGTTCCAGTTCCATCAGCTTCTGCCTGAGTTCACGGCGCTGGAGAACATCACCATCCCCGCATTCATCGGAGGCAAGAACCCGAAGGAAGCCAAGGAACGCGCCATGGAACTGCTGGAGTTTATGGGACTGGCAGACCGCGCTTCGCACAAGCCCGCAGAACTTTCGGGCGGCGAGAAGCAGCGTGTGGCAGTGGCTCGCGCTCTCGTAAACAATCCTGCCGTGGTATTCGCTGACGAGCCTTCAGGTTCGCTCGACTCGAAGAACAAGGCAGAACTCCATCAGCTGTTCTTCGATTTGCGCGACAAGTTCGGACAGACCTTCGTCATCGTCACGCACGACGAACACCTCGCCTCCATCACCGACCGCACCATTCACATCGTGGACGGACGCATCGTGGAGCCGGAGAAAGAACAGTCTGATTCATCTGAAATTTCAGAATAATATAAAAATCACCCTAACATATATTATATGATAAAACTTGGAGATTACAATAAGATGACCGTAGTCAAGGAAGTTGACTTCGGAATTTATCTCGACGGCGGCGACGAGGGAGAGATTCTGATGCCGTCACGTTACGTACCAGAGGGCGTCAAGCCCGGCGACGAACTGGAGGTGTTTGTCTATCTTGACCAGGACGAACGTCCGGTTGCCACTACTGAGCATCCGCTTTGCAAGGTGGGCGACTTCGCTTACCTTGAGGTAGCGTGGGTGAACGAGTACGGCGCATTCCTCAACTGGGGCCTCATGAAGGACCTTTTCTGTCCGTTCCGCGAGCAGAAGATGCGCATGCAGAAGGGCGAGAAATACATCGTACACGTACATATCGACGAGGACAGCTATCGCATCGTGGCTTCAGCAAAGGTAGAACGCTACTTCAGCGAACGCCATCCCTACTACAAGAACGGACAGGAAGTAGACCTTCTGGTGTGGCAGAAGACTGAGATGGGATTCAAGGTCATCATTGATAACTGTTACCCCGGACTGGTATACGAAGACCAGGTGTTCCGCTATCTGCACACAGGCGATCGTGTAAAGGGTTACATCTCAACGGTTCGTCCAGACGGAAAGATTGACGTGACGCTGCAGCCGACTGGCCGCCAGCAGACACTCGACTTCTCCGAAACGCTCCTACAGTATCTGCGCGACAACGGCGGACACTGCGACCTTGGCGACAAGAGTGACGCTGAGGACATCAAGCATCGCTTCCAAGTGAGCAAGAAGGTGTATAAGCGTGCGGTCGGCGACTTGTATAAGCGCCGACTCATTACCATCTCCGACAACGGAATAACGCTCGTCGGAGAATAAAAGGAAACAAGAGGTCAAAATGGAAGTTATCAGAATTTAAAAAGAAGCTAATCCATATACAATAAAAGGCTGCGGCAATCACTTGCTGCAGCCTTTTTAAAAATCTTATCGGTTTCGTTATGGGCATTACTTGTGTGATTCTTTATTTGTAACATCTGTACATATTACTGTCTACTTTCTGTTCTGCTTTACTGGAAATATGCCCATATTATTCTCTCAATCTATTCGTGCTTTTGAAATTAATAGGTTGATGAAAAAGTATGGCACCCCACACTTTTGATATCACAAAGATATAGAAAAAGTTCGTAAAAAAGTGTCCGATTCCTATATGTATGTGTCCGATTCCCTTGATTTAGGTGTCTGATTCCTATCAAATCGGACAACTAAGGGTATTTTTCACTCGTCTTCATACGAATTTTCCCCCTTTTGTTCCTCCATACCTAACTTTTCTCTCCACTGCTTTGGCGACATTCCGAGCTTGTCGCTGAAGATTTTGTAGAGCTGGCTGCGCGACGAGAAACCGCAGGAAGTGGATATGGTGTCATTGCTGTATTCCGGATGCGCAGCTATCATCTTCTGGGCTTCCACCAGTCGGATGTCGGAAAGCCAGATACGGAATGTGGAATGCAGATGCAGGTCGAAATACTCACTCAGTTCGCGACGCGAAAGAAAAACCTCGCGCGACACCTTTGAGATATTAGTGCTCGAGTCGCGATAACCGCCTTCTTTCACCCATTTATCCAATGCCATACCCACCTTCTCCGCCATTTCTGCAGGGTAAAGCACAGATTCTTTCTCCTTATTGTCCGAATCATCATCAGCTCCGCACGATTCTTCACCCGACACATCCTCATCGAGCACGTCCCTGATGGACGCCATGCCGAAACCGAGATAGACGAAGCAGAGGACGTAAAAGAAGATAGCAAAGAGTCCGAACGGAGCTATTATGAAAAGCAAAGGTCGCCAGACTATCGCAATGACAAGCACGGACAATGTGGTACTCATCAGCAGATAAGCCGATCCGACAAAGCGCTTGTATGGTACGATATCGCCACCGGTCTCGTTGATGACCCTCTTACGGCTACGCCTTATAGCCTTCCACGGAACAAGCACAAACACGGTCATTACCACGAAGTACACTGCATGCATTATGGGTTGCACGTATGGCATCTCCAAACATCCGTTTCTCAGCCACCCTATAAAAAACAGCAATAGTATGAGAAAGGTACACATGGCTCCGAACAACACATAGCTACGGAATCGCCGACGGTCGCCTTCAAGCCCAAGCACGGAGCCGGAGAAGAGAAAGGCAGCGGGAGTATAGAAGAGGATGTTCACCACCGTGGCGCCGGTGTCTGTGGTGGCACGGATGGAAAAGTGCATCTGAAGAAAATAATGGAGAGCAAGAAGGAGTACGGCAGTGACCAGCATCCAGCGGGAACGCTCATATCTGCGATTTGTACCTTCCTGTATGAAATACGACACTATTATTATAGGCGCTAATAACAGTGACACAAGAAAGCAAGTGTATTGTAACAAAAGGAGATTAGTCATATCGGTAAATGTATTTCTGAAATATTTTTATATCAACCTATCAGTACACAAAATTACATTAATTTTTAGATTTTCAGTCGTTTAGCTTTATAAAAATACGCCATAACTTAAAAAAAGAATCACAAAACAAGGTTTTCCTTTGTCAACCGGATAAATAACCTTACCTTTACATAAACATTACTTATACATATAAAAACTAATCATGAAACAGAATCACATCTTACCCATAGCATTGTGCATAAGCGCAATGTCAGCAGTCTCGCCCGTATTGGCTCAGTCTGACAACGTAAAACTGGAAATTAACGCCATCGGCGGACACATAGTTGGCGACGACTTTTCGGGCGTACCGACCACAGTGGCAAAGGGCAAGCCCATCTATCTTATGCCGGTGGCTCCTGCTGAGGGCTATCAGCTGAAGGAAGTGAAGGTACGGCACGGACAGAACATCATGGGCGAACAATACGTTGACGGCGTGAAACAGTGGGACGAGTATGACGTGACGGACGCTGAAGCGGACGAAACATTCACCATCGACGCCAAGAACGTAGACGGCGACGTAATGGTAACGGCGGTGTTCGAGCCAGACGGAACGGAGGAATACAAGCTTGTGTTCGCCGATGAATTCAACGGCAAGGACGGTTCGATGCCAGACGCAGCCAACTGGAGCCGCTGCTCACGCGAGCATCCCACATGGAAACGCTTCACTGCGCAGACCAAAGATGGTCAGGAACGCACGGCTTACATCAAGGACGGCAATCTCGTGACACGCTGCATAGCCAACGACATCGACGAGGAAGGCAACGTGGACATGATAAGCGGTGCTGTGGAAAGCGCTGGCAAGATGAACTTCACATACGGTCGCATCGAGGGACGACTCCGCACTACGCCGCATACGGGCAACTTCCCCGCCTTCTGGATGATGCCGCAGGACGGTTCGGCAGGATGGCCGACGTGCGGTGAGATTGACCTTTGGGAACAGATCGACGCAGACGGACGCACTTACCACACCGTTCACACACACGTTACTTACGACCTCAATCAGGCAAAGCCAAACTCTGGCAGCGTATATACCAATGCTGCTGACTATCATGTCATAGCTATGGAATGGGAGCCGGAGCTTCTCTCATGGTTCGTTGACGGCGTAAAGGTGTTCTCTTACGCGAAGTCGAAGAACGCCGACCTGCTCAGCAAGGGACAGTGGCCCTTCGACAAGCCTTTCTATCTTATCCTCAATCAGAGTGTTGGCGACGGCTCGTGGGCACGTCCGTGTGACGTTTCGTTCACGTATGAGACCTTCTTCGATTATGTACGACTGTATCAGAAGGACGGACAAAACGCCACTCTCCCACCCTCAACAGCCATCGGCAACATCAATACGGACAACCTCCGCAACGTGGACGCCTTTGCCACGGACGGCGGCATCCGCATAGTAACGCCCGAAGAGCGCATCGTTACCATCAGCGACATAGCCGGACGCACAGCTTTCCGAGGCATGGTGCAGGGCAATAAGGACATCCGCCTCGAGAAGGGCGTGTATGTGGTGGAAGGAAAGAAGATAATGGTGAAGTAAAACAAACGTATAGACATATAATAATAACGAGATATGAGAATAAATAACGCACCACTCTTGTTGCTTACATTAATTATAGCAGCCTCCATCATCTCGCCTATCGCTTCACAGGCGCAGAAGCACGACAAGGTAGCCATGCCTTTAGGACAATATGAGGAGCTTGTCGACCCAAAGCCGCACGACCCCATCGAGCTTTGGACACGCAGTCTGGGACGCGACAGCGTCCGTACGGCATGGGCTTCCACCGATGTACGCTATGGCAAACACGCTGTTCCGACCGGATTGTCAGCATCGCACACGCTCCGAAAGTCGGCTTGGCGCGGCGAACGTGTCAACGCTCAGGCTGTCATCTATACGCTCCGCGACCTTGACAACGTCAGCCTCAGCGTCTCAGACCTCCGATCTGCCAAGGGCAACGTGATAAAGTCAGACAACGCCCAGCCTTATTTCGTGCGATACGTCATGACCGACGAACTCAATAAAGACGGAAAAGGAGGCTGCGGTTGTCGCGACAATAAGGCTGATTGGGATTCATCGCTTGTAGCTGACGTGCTCGACATCAACAAGAAATTGGCTGTAAAGCGCACCTCTACACAACCCATCTGGCTCAACATCCGTGTGCCGCGCGACGCCAAGCCGGGCGTTTACGAGGGCACATTGTGCGTAAGCGGCAAGGGAATGAAGGACGAGAAGCTGAAGATAGAGCTGAAAGTAACGGACCGTGAGCTTACCGAACCGTCGAAATGGCACCTCAATATCGACCTTTGGCAGAACCCTTACGCCGTGGCTCGCTATTATGGCGTGGAGCCATGGAGCCGCGAACATCTGGACGCCATGCTGCCCATCATGCGCATGCTGGCTGACGCCGGACAGCACGCCATCACGGCTTCCATCATGCACAAGCCGTGGAACGGTCAGACCTTCGACCCGTACGACAGCATGGTGACGCGCATCCGCCACATCGACGGTACGTGGACGTACAGCTATGCAGTATTCGACAAGTGGGTGGAGTTTATGACGGAAGAGGTGGGAATGCGTGATGCGCTCATCTCCTGCTACACCATGATACCCTGGAACCTCAGTTTCGACTATTATGACGAAGCGACGAACCGCGTACAGTTTGTGCGTGCCGAGCCGGGCGACTCTGCCTACGCTGCCTATTGGGGCGGTTTCCTCCGCGACTTCGCCCGTCATCTGCGCCAGAAAGGATGGTTCAGCCGCACCGCCATCTCCATGGACGAACGCCCGATGGAGGCAATGAAGGCTGCCATCAAGGTGATAAAGGACGCCGATCCAGACTTCAAGATTACGCTTGCAGGCAACTATCATGACGAGATACAGCAGGACCTCTATTATCTCTCCATCCCCTACGGACAGAAATTCCCTGAAGAAGTGCTGCGCCAACGTCGCGAACGCGGACAGATAAGCACATACTATACCTGCTGCACGGAGCCGTTCCCCGGCACATTCTCGTTCTCATCACCTGCCGAAGCAGCATGGATTGGCGTACATGCGGTAGCTGCCGACTATGACGGATATCTGCGTTGGGCAGTAAACAGCTGGACGGAAGACCCTCTGCGCGACACACGTTTCCGCACTTGGGCAGCCGGCGACACATACAGCATCTATCCCGGACCGCGCCCAAGCATCCGCTTCGAGCGACTTGTGGAAGGCTTCCAGAACGCAGAAAAGATATGGCAGCTCCGCCAAATCTATCGTCGTAACGGACAGAAGGGCAACTTGAAGAAGCTCAATGCCTTGGTAAGCAAGTTTGCTCCCACCGTTCTCAACAAGCCAACGGCAGAGACAGCAAAGATGATACATCAGCTGGAGGCAACGCTCAACGGCGAAAGATAATTGCTGTTTTATATCGAAAGGAATTGTAGTTTTATCAGTAATGAAGTTCTAAAATTCCTTTCGATTATTGTTTTATATTTCTTTTAGCATTAAGAATATGGTAGTTATATCATATTTTTTATATATTTGCAAAAAGAAAATCAGACAATTAGATAAATAGGAACAAGGAGGATATACATCATGAGAAAGGATATGATATTATTGGTCAGTGGTGCTGTTCTTGTAAGCAGTTGTATGACGGCAGCGGGCGCAGGCGCTTATGCCGGCAGTTCGTTAGGTTCGGTCGTCGGTTCTGCCATCGGTGGCATAGCCGGAGGACCGCGCGGCAGCGACGTCGGCACGCTCATCGGTATGGCTGGCGGTGCCATCGTGGGTGGAGCCATAGGCAATTCAGCTGACAAACAGGCTAAGGCAGAACAGAGCGAGAGGCTCGGACAACGCAACGAACGCATACAAAGACAGAAGAGAGCGGCTGCACGTAATCAGCAATACGACGACGATACATACGCTCACTCTTACGACGATACGTACGCCCACTCTTACAACGGTGCGGATGACAGCCAGGAAATCGACCCGTCGCAGATGGTGGACACCACCAATTCTGGCAATGACTGCATCGACTTCAATGCAGACACCACCGGATACGGACCGTCATCCGTCAGCGCAAGCACGCTGGAAAGGGCTGACGCCGAACGTCTCGAGATAAAGAACGTCAGCTTTACGGACGCCAACGGAGACGGCATACTGGAAGCCGACGAAGAAGGCAAGATGGTGTTCGAGATATATAATCACTCGGACCTGCCCGTCTTCGGCATCATACCCACAGTAAAGGAGGCTGAAGACAACCGCCATATCCAGATTTCGCCAAGCATTCTGGTGGAGCAGATAGGTCCGGGCAGCGGCATACGCTACACCGCTTCCGTCAAGGCAGACCGCCGCATCAAGGACGGCGAAGCCAGATTGCTCGTCTCCGCCGAGCACGACGGCAAACCCGTATCGTACGTCACCGTGGTGAAGGTCAACACGATGAAAAGAAGCAAGAAGTAACTCCTAATTATTTATGCACCTTTCCTTTCTTAGGAAGGTGCATAATTCCGTTTTCTGGAACTGTATATTCTGTAATCTCGAAATCGAATTCCGGCAAATCATCCACTTCCGGCTCAGGACGATACGGCACCTTGTTGGTACGTACACGCTCCACACGTACCACCGCCACCCCCTGCGAGAGGATGCCAAGCTGTCTGGCTGCTCCGTAAGATAAGTCAATGATTCTGCCACGCCCGCGAGGACCGCGGTCGGTAACCCGAACAATGACTTCCTTGCCATTGTTCTCGTTGGTGACACGCAATAGCGTGCCGAATGGATATGTTCGGTGAGCACACGTGAGGCTGTCATGGTGTAGCCGTTCACCGCTGCTCGTCCGCGCACCAGTGGCGCGCTTCGAATAATAGGAGGCCTTGCCACGTTGTGCCTGCGCCATCACGGCAAGACACGCTGTCATCGACAATGCCAGGACCAAGATTCTTATTGCATACATAAATATGTTCTCCTTTCCTGATTGTGAGAATCCTCTTAACAGAGGCTGTTATTATTTTAAACCTCAAGGCTCATACGATATTCAGAAGCCTAAGAGGATGTTTTTCAAATTCACTTTTGTCTTTACTTGGCTTAAACTGTCGGTTAAAAAAGGCAGCAAACAGAATAAAACGAAAAAAAACAAGGACCGTTACTCTGCGACCACATCACGTGAGGCAGAGTCCGTATCCTTGTAGATTTCTATTTGCCTATATGTATTATAGAATTCCTTTCTCTAAAGGAACTAACTCTTACTTTTTTTTCTTTAATTCGCTGGAACAAATTCGCAAGTGACTGATTTCTTGCGAAATATTTGTTGCGGGCTCTTAAACGATGCCCTGTGCCATCATCGCGTTGGCAACCTTCATGAAGCCGGCGATATTAGCGCCCTTCACGTAGTCGATATAGCCGTTAGGCTGTGTACCGTACTTAACACACTGCTCGTGGATAGAGTGCATGATGTAGTGGAGCTTCTCGTCCACCTCAGCCTCGCTCCATGTCAAGCGAATTGAGTTCTGAGTCATCTCAAGACCAGAAGTAGCAACACCACCTGCGTTGACAGCCTTGCCAGGAGCGAAGAGCTGCTCAGCAGCTACGAACTTCTCAACAGCCTCAGCTGTGCAGCCCATGTTAGAAACCTCAGCAACGCAGAGAGGCTTCTGAGCGAGAATCATGTCGGCGTCATTGCCGTTGAGCTCGTTCTGTGTAGCACATGTAAGGTAGATGTCAGCCTTAACTTCCCAAGGCTTCTTGCCTGCAATGAACTTAGAGCCGGGGAACTCGTCCTCGTACGGCTGGCAAACGTCGTTACCGCTTGAGCGGAGCTCGAGCATATAGTCGATCTTATCACCAGAAACGCCGTTCGGATCATAGATGTAGCCGTCAGGACCAGAAATTGTGATAACCTTAGCGCCAAGCTCTGTAGCCTTCTTGGCAGCACCCCAAGCCACGTTACCGAAGCCAGAGATAGCAACAGTCTTGTCCTTCAGATCGAGACCGCGTGTAGCCATCATCTGATGAACGAAGTAGAGAGCGCCGTAGCCTGTAGCCTCAGGACGGATGCGTGAGCCACCGAACTCGAGACCCTTGCCTGTGAGCACACCCTGATACTGGTGTGTGAGCTTCTTGTACATACCGAAGAGGTAACCAATCTCGCGGCCGCCTACGCCGATATCACCAGCGGGAACGTCCTCATCAGGACCGATGTGACGATAAAGCTCAGTCATGAACGACTGGCAGAAACGCATAACCTCTGCGTCGGAACGTCCGCGGATAGAGAAGTCTGAACCACCCTTGCCACCGCCCATCGGGAGTGTGGTAAGCGCGTTCTTGAATGTCTGCTCGAAACCGAGGAACTTAAGAATTGAGAGATTTACCGACGGATGGAAGCGAAGACCTCCCTTGTACGGACCAATAGCACCGTTGAACTGAACGCGATAGCCGATGTTTACATGTACTTCGCCGTTGTCGTCTGTCCAAGGTACGCGGAAAGTGATGATACGCTCGGGTTCTACGAGGCGCTCAATGAGCTTGGCTTTCTCAAACTCAGGATGCTGGTTGTAAACGTCCTTAATAGAAATGAGCACTTCGCGGACTGCCTGCAGGTACTCGGCTTCGCCCGGGTGTTTAGCCTCAAGGGCTTGCATAATCTTTTCGACTTCCATAGTAAAAGGTTTTTAGTTGATGTTATAGATTTTTTGTCGTTTTGTCACTTTGACACCGCAAATATAGCTCATTTCAGTTTATCTACCAAAAAAAAACGAGGCGGATTTCGTTTTTTAGCTTACTTTTAGATATGATTTGACATGTGTGCGTAAACAACAAAACACCGCCTGACCTCTGCTCTCCACATAAGCCTTCTTTACGTCTGTTTAGGCTTTCATCCCGTCCATCTTCCGCTCACTCTGCGCACATACACACGCAGATTATACAATAACACATAAAAACAAGCATGAAACTTAACAAGTTGATAGAAAAAGTTGTAACTTTGCACATATTATTTAAGGAAAGTAAAAAATTAACATAAAAAATACAAGAACAAGATGAATGTAGCAATTGTTGGCGCAAGCGGAGCCGTAGGACAGGAATTCCTGCGCATCCTCGCCGAGAGAGATTTCCCCATCGACAACCTCGTACTGTTCGGTTCTACCCGTTCGGCTGGAACTAAATACACGTTTAAGGGCAAGGAGTATGAAGTGAAGCTCCTTCAGCACAATGACGACTTCAAGGACATCGACGTGGCGTTCACATCTGCAGGTGGCGGCACATCAAAGGAGTTCGCCGAGACCATCACAAAGTACGGCGCCGTGATGATTGACAATTCCAGCGCGTTCCGCATGTGTGACGACGTGCCTTTGGTGGTGCCCGAGTGCAACGCCGAGGACGCTCTCAACCGTCCGCGCAACATCATCGCCAACCCTAACTGCACCACCATCATGATGGTAGTGGTATTGAAGCCGCTCGAGCAGCTCAGCCACATCAAGCGCATCCACATCGCCAGCTACCAGAGCGCGTCTGGCGCAGGAGCCGCTGCTATGGAGGAGCTTAAGCAGGAGTATAAGGAGCTTGTCAACAACGAGCCTGTAACGGTCAGCAAGTTCCCTCATCAGCTCGCCTATAACGTCATTCCCCAGATTGACGTCTTCACGGACAACGGCTACACAAAGGAGGAGATGAAGATGTTCAACGAGACCCGCAAGATCATGCACAGCGACGTTCGCTGCTCGGCTATGTGCGTACGCGTAAGCTCGCTGCGCTCTCACTCTGAGTCGGTATGGATTGAGACGGAGCGTCCCATCTCCGTGGAGGAAGCTCAGAAGGCCATCGCCGCCGCTCCCGGTTGCACTCTCAAGGACGATCCCGCCAACCTCGTCTATCCGATGCCTCTCGAGACAGCCGGCAAGGACGACGTCTTCGTAGGACGCGTACGCAAGGATCTCGCTGACGACTGCGGTCTGACATTCTGGCTCTCAGGCGACCAGATCCGCAAGGGTGCCGCTCTCAACGCAGTACAGATTGCGGAGTATCTCCACAGCGTAGGCAACTTGAAGTAAAAGACCACACCTTATTATATATACAACAACGCCACTACCCTACAACGGAAATCAGCATATCGTTGTGGAGTAGTGGCGTTGTTATTGTGACTTGCCGTCAAAAAACATGTTATAATGGTTGTCACCACGTAGCTCGATGATTGTCTCCGGCCAGTGCCGATGAAGGTGTTCTATCAAACAAGCGTTTATAAGTACTGGATTTTTAACAATATAAAGTGTACTAATATTTGTCAAGATGACAAAATTAAACGCTTCTTTTTTTGTCTCTATGAATTATATAGACTAAAGAGATACCTACATAAATGCTCCACCTGTATATAAACCATAATCGTCATCATTACTATAGTCAGATTTATTATAATAATCTAAATAATAATCGCTACGAATTGATATATTGTTTATTAATTCTTTATTTGCAAATAGCGTACATTCATAATCGTGATTACAATATGGAAATATAATCATAAAATCCAACTCAATAGTAGAATCTTTTGGTGTATTAACAGATATTGTTCTATGGTTAGTTATGAACCAACTAGAATCAGAACAAATACTACATACACGTAATTGTAAATTATATATCATATTACAAGGTTTTAAAACCTTAATATAAAAACGTATTCTAAAATCAGTGTTTTTACCATAATCTACAAACTGAATTTTGTTGTTAGTATCAACGCAACTACCATTATTATTGCCCGTGTAATATACCACTTTCTCAATATGGCAACAGTCTTTGAAAGATTCAAATTGAAGTTCTTTCCAAACTGAAAATGACATTATACGAATAAGATGAGACAAAATATTCGTATCAAAAGACAACTTTTCTCCCAGTATCTTAATGATAGATGAAGATTCGTTGATATTGTTATTGCAAAATACTATATTCAACTGATTGTAATTATTATCTATTTCTTGTTTTATTCTTTGTACAAAATAACTAGTAATTTCATTGTATTGTTCGTTGTCTATAGTGATAGAGATATTTGGCATCTGACATATTTTCACTCCTATGTTATAATAAGAACTATCGTCACATTCTAATAACCAATCTGTCATTCCTTGCGGTATATGGAATTTGAAAACCAATGAAGATTGGGCATTGTTGGGGATGCCGTTTATAAACAGATACTCTAATATTCCCTGCCATTCATGAAATAGTTCGTTAAAAGACTCTGACTTTACTTTTTCAAAGTCTAAAAGAATTTGAGCAGGGCGCAACAGACGATAATAAGGAATGTTATTGTTGTCGTACAACCCGTCAACAAGTTCATATCCTAAATATGTGCAAAAAAGATTCTTCAAGCTACCATCAATGATAGTTGCATCTGTTCGTTCCACAATGCTTGGCAATGTAGATGCATTTGTTTTTATTAATATCGTTTTATCCATGTTTTATTCTTTCATTTGTTGTTGTAAATCAAAAATCTTAGTATCAATGCGACGGAATAGTCTTGGGTTATTTGCTACTTCGTCAACTTTTGACAGGCTTTTGAAGAAAGAAATATCCTTTTGTTCCCATAAATCAAGAGAGCTATTAATTGCATCTATCAATGTCTTTGCATCTATTTTAAAACGTTTCTTGACATAATTGCAAGTCATTTCTGTTACAGATTCAACCATCTCTGAAGAATCAACTAAATCCAATTGTTTCTTGACATTAGCCAACTGAACGCCACGGATTTCTTTCATACCATTGAATTCTATTTCTTCACGACGAAGCCACACATACGAGTTCTCATATTCCTTAAACAATTGTTCTCGTACAGATTTGTCTGCATACAAACTCGGAAAGTTCGGTTTCAATAACTTTGGCAGAATAGGGTCACGATCATAAGAGCGCAAATGATGGATGTCAGCAAGAACTGCAAGGTTAAGCCCAATACGTGCAGACAGATAATCAGCCAATATTGCTAAATCTTGAACAGGCTCTATCTTGAAAATGTTGTATATACCAAGTGCCTCTATCTCTTGCATTCTGTTCCCTTTCATACGTTCTTCAATATGAAGAGCTTGGAATAAATCAATATTTCGTTCTAATTCCTTTTTCTTCATTCCAAAACCATATTCGTTAATGTCCAATGTGCCGTCTATCTCCTTGATGGCATCCAATGCTTTTAATGAGCGTTCATAAGCAGACCAAGCTAATACAGCATCAATATTTATTGGAAAACTAAGCTCGGTACGATGGTGTAAAGTCGAATTGTAGCCAAGTCCCCAAGTTGAAAACATCATTCTGAATGTGGTGCCGTCAAAACGAGGTTCTATTACAACGCAAGGTAAATCTTTCAGAAAATAGTGCAGAGTTTCTGCTGCATGCATTCCTGGATTATACTTGTCATTCCAAGCTGTTGGATAGAAAATTACAGGATGATCACCACTACGATTATAATTTAGGGTGAAGAAACTTTCAATGCGCTGATATACCGTATCCCAAATTTGATCGCTAAGAACCTTGCGGTTTTTAATTTTGGAATCGATATGTACTGGGGCCACAAAAATATTCAAAGCATCAGGATGTTTACGTATTGCTTCAACTTCTTCATAAACCTGTTCTATTGATGTTGTTGATGCGAAATCGGCATTGCTATCTGAAAATGCCAAAAGGTGTCCCAATGGTTGAGACTGATTTTTCAGCAAAACCAATGGTGATACATTCAAAGGAAATGTTCTAAGAGCATCTTGAAGAAGATGGTCTTGTAAAGTGTCTTGGGCATGTTTCTGAGCTAGCAACATTTGTGTTTGACGCATAGCACGTGCTTGAAACAAAGCTATTTCTCGATTTGCTTCAATTTGGTTGTCCTGTAGATACTTCTGTAATTCTTCACGTTTCTCTTCCAATTTTTCTTGAAAACGCATACGCTGAGACTCTATTTTCCATTGAAAACTCATGCGCTTTTCTTCCATTTCATTTTGCCATTCTTTTTGAGCTTTGAATAGCTTACCTTGTGGAGATAATTCAAAAGGTACAAAATAATCAATTAGTTTGGAGACAACAATACCACCTCCGACACTGCCTTGCCCAAATAAAGATAATAAATCGTTCATAATAATTCTCCTATTTTATTTGCTGCCTGTATATTTTGATTTGTTTATATATTCATCGCCTCTTCTGCGCCACTTTTCTGCCTGTTCCAAATCGTGTGCTTTATCAGATGCCTTGTCGTCACGCTGTGCCTTGTCGTAGTATTTGTCTGCCTCTTTGTAACAGTTCTCAGCTTTGGCAACATATTCTTCTTTTGAATAAGCAGAACCAAATGAAATGATAGAATCGGGATCTCCCAAATGAGCATCCATAGTGGATAAATCAGAATTTGTCGGCTGAAAATCATCAAATCTATCAAGACAATATTCAAAAGTCGGCTCTATTCCTTGTGCTTTAATGTCTGATGCAATCTGTTTTCCGTATTCGATAGCTTCTACACGTAATGCACCATTAGGGTGAGTCTCGCTACTTGTTGTCTTGCTGAGTGCTTCTTCAAATTGGTCGGCATCAATATTATTCAATCCGGCATGAATGCCAGCAAAATAGTCACAGATTAGCTCTTCCTGTGTTCCTTCGTAATTGTCATAACCTTGCAAAGCACGGTGTGCACACTCATGAGTATATGCCAATTTCAAAGAATCGTCACTAATCATTCCCATATCATACAACTGTTCACGATTAACGCCTAAAATGTCATCAAATGTAGTATGGACATCATTAGACCAGACACAGACGCCTTCGCTATTCACTATTGGAACTTCAGGCAAACCAAAGAAGCTGCATGCGTTACTGGCAGCAGTTGTGATGTCCGCCTCGGAAATTATAAAATCATATATATTCATAATTCATTACCTGTTGGCGGAATTAATTTAGTGCATACTTAATTCTGCCAATGGGCTTGT
>ERZ1031095.19-NODE-19-length-56214-cov-6.076586_pt1 | contig 56214 bp, 53 predicted proteins | sample MGYA00517108_ERZ1031095 | MGnify/ENA primary metagenome ERZ1031095 (study PRJEB33719, sample SAMN04261275) | wastewater metagenome | biome: rural village; feature: human; material: feces | host: Homo sapiens | place: El Salvador | collected 2013-01-07 ... | reverse complement strand
CGTTACGCTTTTGGAGGCGACCACCCCAGTCAAACTACCCACCAAACAGTGTCCGCGCATCAAGCGCGTTAGACACTCATTTTCTGCCCCATCCTTTCATATTTTATATAAAAACATATTCTAAAGGTTCTATGAAAAAATTCCGTTTCAAAAAATCTATTTTATTTTTTTCACTTCCTATTATAACTGTTTTTTCCGTTCTGGGAAGTTCATACTTTGTAAATGAGAGTTTTGAGGATTTTCTTGAAGAACAGTTTATATCCGAGGTTACATCGGATGCGTTGTCTCTGCACTACTCATTGAAAGACCCTGCTGCGTATGGTATGGACACAGATAGTCTGTATACGGAAGGTACATATCTTCCTGCCTGGAGCATGGATAATTCTACCGACGTCAATAGTTCAGCAGACTCTTGCGGTTCCACAAATGCTGTACAATCTACAAGCCCAGCTCTGGATAAACTAAAAAAATACCCTCGTATTCTATTATCTAAAGAACAAAAACTAGAATACGACATCCTGCTCCAATACCTCACTCTGGAAAACAGCCTCTCACAATACGAATTATACTCTGAACCTCTCGGTATCTCAAGTGGTGCCCACTGCCAGATGCCGATTCTCCTATCCGAGTATGACTTTAACTGCAAGGAGGACATTGATATGTATTTTAAAATCCTAAGTGACCTCCCCGGATATTTCGATGGAATAATGCGTTTTGAGGCCGCCAAGGCTGATGCAGGGCTTTTTATGTCCGACAGCCTCTGCGTGGATGTAATCAACCAGTGTGAGGATTTTGAGAGCTCTGACCTCCTAATCGACAGCTTCGCAAACCGCGTCAATGAGCTTGACAGCCTGTCCGATTCAGAAAAAACAGATTACATAGAGGAAAACAATGCTATCGTGTCAGACCTCATCATGCCTGCCTACACCAGGCTTGCCTCAGATTTGACCGCCCTTCTGGGGCGTGGACGCAACTCTCTGGGGCTTTATTATGCTGTTAAAGGCTGTGACTATTATGAACTCTTGACTCAGAAATATACCGGCTCAGACAAATCCGTAGATGATTTATTTGAAGAAATTGCAGACGCACGCAGGGAAAATCTTGATGCTATTTCAGAATATATGTCCAAGAATAATGTAAAGGACTCCCTCTCCGATGTCTCAGATTTTGGCAGTGACATGAAATCCAATCCAACTGAAGTGCTGGATTATCTACAAACTGCCATCAAAGATGACTTTCCTACTGTGGATAACTTTTGCTATACCGTCTCTGCTGTGGATAGTTCCCTGTCTGAGGGGCTGGCGCCCGCTTTTTACATCACGCCGCCCTGGGATGACCACAGCAGCAATAAAATCTATGTCAACAGTGCAGGCACTTATCCCGACATCCAGTTTTTTACCACCCTTGCCCACGAGGGCTTTCCGGGACATCTATACCAGAATGTCATGTCCTATGAATACGGGCTTGAGCCTTACCGCTGCCAGCTGAGTTTTGACGGCTATACCGAGGGCTGGGCTTCATATGTAGAGTTTTTATCCTACAAGTATGCCGGCCAATATGCAGGAATTGATGATGAGACCATTGATTTTCTACAAAACGAGGCCGCAGCCTCCCTAAGTCTCTACGCAAGCACGGATATAGGTGTGAATTATTATGGATGGGACTACGCTGCTGTGGAAAATTTCTGGGCTGACTACGGCATTAACGACCCTGATACCCTGCTGTCCATCATGGATCTGGTTATCTCTGATCCTGCCAATTACCTCAAATACTATGTGGGTTATCTGGAGATAGAAGATATAAAGAGCCAAAAGGAAGCCCAATATGATGACTTCTCTCTCAGCTCTTTTCATAAGACCCTGCTTGATATCGGGCCTGCTCCATTTAATATTATCGAAAAGTATTTTGATGATTTTTACTCTAGCAGCTGCTTATAGATGTCTCTCTTGCTCACACCCCTGTCTTTTGCCACCAGCTTCATGGCTTCCTTATGGTCTACTCCCTGGTTCTCATAGTAGGCCATATGCTCTTCCAAAGGCATATTCTCCCAGCTCTGCTGCTTTTCCTCTATGACTTCGCTTCTGCTCCTGCCACAGATAACCAGCACATATTCGCCTCTTGGCTCATGCTCCTTTGAGTATTCCAATAGCTCTGAAAATGTAGTCTGCATTTTCTCCTCATGCTTTTTGGTGAGCTCCCTGCAGACTGTCAGCTCCCTGTCGCCGATACCATTCATCAGCTCAGTAACTGTTCTGATCAGGCGGTGAGGTGCTTCATATATTATGATGGTTCTGGTCTCATTTTTCAGCTCATCTATAATAACTGCACGCTCTTTTTTATCCCTTGGCAAAAAGGCTTCAAATGCAAATCTTCTGGTTGGTCTGCCCGACATGGTAAGTGCCGTTATACATGCCGCAGGTCCTGGAAGGGATGTGACAGGAACGCCCTCCTCATAGCAGATTCTGACTATATCCTCGCCGGGGTCAGAAATGCCCGGTGTCCCGGCATCTGTTATAAGTGCTATGTTTTTGCCTTCCTTGAGCTTTGCCACAAGCTGATAAGCTTTTTCTATCTTGTTAAACTCATGATAGCTTGTCATGGGTGTCTTTATGTCAAAATGATTCAAAAGTTTTATAGAATTCCTCGTGTCCTCTGCCGCTATTAAATCCACCTCTTTGAGCGTTTTTAGCACCCGGTATGTTATATCCTCCAGATTTCCAATGGGAGTCGCACATAAATATAAGGTTCCTGTCATTCTGTTCTCCTAATATCCATATATTTTGTAGATTTCGTCTGTGTACACATTTACATCCTTGTATACAATCAATGGTTTTTCCACAGTTAGTCTGCTCTTACCGCCCTTATAGCCCTCGATTAAAACCATATTAGGCTCCTTGTCCACATAAGGGTGAACCAGTCTCATCCGCTTTGGCTCGATTTTGTACTGTACCATGAGGCTGAATATCTCTGCCAGCCTGAAGGGTCTGTGAACCATGTAAAATCTGCCGTTCTGCTTCAAGAGCCTTGAACTTTCCCTGATTATATCCTCCAGATTGCAACAGACCTCGTGGCGCGCAATGGTCAGGGCATCATCAGGATTTTTTATTCCGTGCTGCTCTATCATGTAGGGCGGATTGGTAGTTACCACTTCAAAGGAGTCCCTGCCAAACTGATCTGATGCAGTCTTTATGTCTCCCTCCACTATGTCTATCCTGTCCTCAAGCCCATTATATCTTACACTTCTCATAGCCATGTCCGCGCTGTCAGGCTGTATTTCAAGGCCTGTCAGGTGGGCTGCCCCGGTCTTTGCCGCCATGAGAATCGGTATAATGCCTGTTCCCGTTCCTAAATCCAGCACTCTCTCGCCTCTTTTTGCCCTGGCAAAGCCAGACAAAAGCACAGCATCTATGCCGAAGCAGAAGCGTTTTGGATCCTGAATTATGAAATAGCCATTGCACTGCAAATCATCGAGACGCTCGTTACTGTGTATCAGACTGCTGTCTGTTTGTATTTCTGTTTCCGTTGTCATTGCGTTTTCCCTTATAGCGACTGCGTCTGTTCTTGTTGTAGTGGTTTCTGTTGTCATTCTGCCTGTTGTCGTTTGGTCTGTTGTCGTTTGGTCTATTATCATCTGTTCTTTCCATATCCGATGATTTCTGTTCAAACTGCTGGTTATTTTCCCTTACAGCATTGGCATTATCCCTTTTATCATATTCTTTTTTCTCGTAGTCTTTTCTGTCATAGTCGCGATTCTCATTTGAACGCCTGCTGCTATTGCGAAATGTATCATCACCATTGTTTCTCTGGCGGTTTCTGTTTTGATTATTGCCGCGGTTTCTTGGCTTTGGCTTCTCCTCTGCCACCTCATCGTTGTCCTCTAAGCCCTCAAGCTCTTTAAGCTCCTCAGCAGTAACCTTTACATCCTTCCTGCGTCCCGGAGTGAACTTTAAATCATCAACAGAAAACTCTCTCATTTCCTTCTCGTCGCCATTCTCAACAAGCACCTTGACATTCTGTCTTAAGACATTCAAGCTCTTTACCTCGCCTCTGGTACCATCCCTGCTGACCACGATATCTCCAACATTTGGCATTCTGCTGTTTAAGTACTCATAGGTCTCCTGCTCGTTCTTTAAGCAGCACATGAGTCTTCCACAGACACCTGATATCTTGGTAGGGTTGAGGGACAGGTTCTGCTCCTTTGCCATCTTAATTGAAACCGGCACAAAGTCAGACAGGTAAGACTTACAGCAGAGCTCTCTGCCACATATGCCCAGTCCGCCCATCATCTTGGTCTCATCTCTCACACCAATCTGGCGAAGCTCGATTCTGGTTCTGAATACTGCTGCCAAATCCTTTACCAGCTCTCTGAAGTCGATTCGCCCATCCGCTGTAAAATAGAATAAGAGCTTATTGTTATCAAAGGTGTATTCTGCATCCACAAGCTTCATCTCAAGCCCATGCCTGATTATCTTCTCCTTGCAGATTTTGAAGGCCTCTTTTTCTCTCTCCCTGTTGCGCTCAACATTTTTCTCATCCTCATCTGTTGCCACTCTGATAACAGGCTTTAGTGGCTGAATCACCTTGTCATCCTCCACTTCCTTTGGTGGAATGAGGACGGTTCCCATCTCAATGCCTCTGGCTGTCTCAACAATTACATGCATTGCTGTCTCCAGCTCAAAGTCTAATGGGTCAAAATAATATATTTTTCCTGCGGTTCGGAATCTGATTCCTACTATTTTTGTCATTCTAGTTCTCCTTTATTGTCATAAGCAGCAGCTCTATCACAAGCTCAAAATTAACATTGGCATTTAATCTCACCTTTGCCTTTTCCAGAGCCTCTAATATGTTGTCTATTCCGTTGTAGGAATGTTTGGCTGCCTGCCTTTTTATATCATAGACCTCATCATTAAAAATCAGTCCATTAACATCATTGGTCGCTTTCATATACAGGACATCCCTGTACCATATCATCATCAGGTCAAAATAATCCTGCACCTTAAGCTTATATTCAGTTATCTGCTTTACTGCTGCAGTAAGCTCATATAAATCTATGTCGTCTAACCTCTTTAAGAGCTGGAGGGCAGACTTTTTCATCTCGTTAAAGTCCTCTGAGCTGGCAAGCTGTATGGCTTTTCCCACCACTCCCTGGGCAAAGGCTGTACACACATCTGCCTGATAATCCGGTATATGCAGCTTTTCCATGAGGTATTTGTGTATCAATTCATCCTTGACTGCCTTGAGATTTAAGGTTATGCACCTTGACCTGATAGTCGGCAGAAAACTATCTGCGTTGGTAGTTAAAAGCAGTATTACACCATATGCCGGCGGCTCCTCTATTGTTTTTAGGAGAGCATTCTGCGCCTGCTGGTTCATCTTCTCCGCTTCATCGATTATATAGATTTTGTATCGGCTGCTATATGGCTTAATGGCTATGTCATTGTTCAGCTGTGCTCGTATCTCGTCCACCGAGATGTTGTTTGGCTTCTCGTGGGTGACATAGATTATATCCGGCTGGTTATGATCTGCTGCCTGTCTGCAGGAACGGCACTCCATACAGCCATCCACATCCTTGCCACCAGCAATCATTGCGTCCATGTTCCCGCACTGCAATGCCATGGCAAAGGCTTCGGCTATCATCATTTTACCAGACAGGTCTGGTCCGTTTAAAATATAGGCATGGGATACCTTTCCCATGGATATTGCATTTTTCAGATGCTCTATTATCTGTTCATGTCCGATTATATCCTTAAATCCTGCCATATTGCCCCCACTTTCTAGGTAAATATATCCAGCAGCAAACCTTCTATTTCACCTATTGCATTAAGTATTTTCAAGTGATCCATCTCATCTGACACCAGTTCTGTGGCCAGCTGATCCAGATTCTCATCTATCAGTTTAATGATTCCATATACTCTGTGGCGTCCCCTTCTGTCCAGAAAGTTCTCTCTGGAAAACTTATGCGACCTGTACACCACCTCGTTCAGGAAGTCCTTTATCAGACCTCTGTACTTTTTCATATCTCTGATATCCATATGCTGGGCGATGCGGTTTCCCTGAGCTGTGATATCCTCCATCAGTGAATCCACCTTTGCCTGCAGCTCTGCGTCTGTAATGGCTGACGACAGGGTGAATTTGAATGAACCATCTCCAACCGTGGTCTTCTGCGTGTCCGGCACCTGGGTAACCTGTGAAATATTGTTTACCTTTACATCCATAATCGCCCTCTAATTTCTGCTAATGTAATCCCTTACGTTTTGTATTGTGTCTTCCAGTATCAGATTTTGAAATCTCACATCTATCTGGGCTTTTGCCAGGTTTTCCTCTGAAAAATCCTTTGAGTCCGCCAGAAAACGCCTGCACAGCTCCGCGTATTTAGGCTCTGTCTCAAGCTTCTCTCGGTTCAGTGCCCTCTGTAAGCGCTCTCCATCCTCTACTTCTATATATATCGGCACGACTGCGTCTTTTCCAAAATATTCTCTTATTCCGGTGTAGGTATCAAGTGTGCCTATGAGCATGTAGCTGTTTTTGTTCAAATCTATCTGCCCATCATCCACCGTGAAGTATCTCCACACGCCATATACGGTGTCGTAGGCTCTGAGCTCTATTATCTTTCCTGCCGCCTCAAGCTTCTTTAGCTGGTCCTCTGTGCAAAAATGATAATTTTCTCCGTCAACCTCTCCCTCTCGTATAGGTCTGGTGGTATAGGGTATTATTTTCTTCAGATTAAAATCCTTCTGGCTCATTAATCTGGTGTAAATTGTATCCTTACCGGATGAGCTCTTGCCCATCACACAATATATTTTTCCCATTTTCATTATCCTTTTAGTATAGTTATGAAATTGTTCTCTGTCAAACCTTGCAGCTCAAGATTAAGCTTTATTATGGTCTTTAAATCCCTGACAAGTCTTGGAGAAATTATTTCGCCTGGTACTACCAGAGGGATTCCCGGTGGATAGAGGTTTATGAAGCTGGCTGACACCTGAGCTGCTGCCTCCTCCAGTGGAACCTGCAGGACCTGCCATCTGTTTTCAGTTTTGACTTCATATGAGCCTTGAGCTTTGTGTGCTTCTTCAGTTTCATATCTGCATTGAGTTTTATATACATCCCCAGCTCCATATCTGCATAGGGCTTTATATGCATCCTCGGCTTCAAATATTTCAAAACGTCTCTCGTTAGGATGGTATATTTCGGCATTTACTATATGCTTACTACATCTTCCTGCTTTGATAGGCTGGCTCCTCTCCCTATCATTTTTTAAAGCCTGACATTCATGCACATTTACAGCTTCGCTTATGCCCTGGTCTATATCAATAAGCGCCGCTGCCAGCCTGTCAAAGCCTTCCTCCGTATCCATTACACTCGACAATGCAACCGCATAATTTCCTGCTGCCATCTCGATTTGTATATGGTATTTCTGCAAAAGTATATCCCACATATCCTGACCGCTCATGCCAGCCCTGTCTGTAAATATTATTATCTTGCTTCTGTCAAAGTCAAAGGCATCGTCTGCTTTTATGTCAGCCTTGGTTAAAACCTTTAAATACTTAAGCCCTGATACCTTTTCATAAAATGAATCAAGATTACGCTGTAAGCCGCCAAACAGCTTATCCTTCTGCTCCGCTGCCATATCTATGCATCTTTCTATTCCCGCCATAAGCACATAGGATGGGGAGCTGGTCTCATATATATCCAGATACCTCTCTACAGCCTCCGGCTTCACCCGGTCACTACAGATATGAAGCAGGGCTGTCTGGGTATAGGCTGGAAGTGTCTTGTGGACACTTTCTATTACAATGTCTGCTCCCTGCTTTATGACATTTTCCGGCATGCCATATCCAAAACCAAAATGGGCACCATGAGCCGAATCCACTATGAGCACCATCCCCTTTGCATGGGCAAGCTCGGCGATTTGTGCTATGTTGGAGCTTATGCCGTCATAGGTCGGAGATGTGATTATCACTGCACTGGCATCCACTGTCTCCTCTATGGCTTTTTGCACAGCTTCTACACTGATCTGTCCCTGAATCCCCATGTCCGTGATAACCGGATACACATATGTGGGAATCAGCTCATTCAGGTACAGGGCATTGTAGACCGCCTTGTGGGAATTTCTGGCAACAATCACCTTATCCCTCTTGCATGTAGCTGCACTGACTGCTGCAAGTATTCCACAGGTGCTTCCATTTACCAGGTAATATGCCTTTTTTGAGCCATAGAGCCTGGCTGCCTTTTCCTGGGCTTCCTTCAGGATGCCCTGTGAGTGGTGCAGATTATCAAAGCCTTCTATCTCTGTGATATCTATCCGGCAGGCATCATCTGCACTTAACCTGCGCTTGTGCCCCGGCATGTGAAAGGGGTATATATCTGATTTTGCATTTTCTAGTAATTTTTCCTCCAGCACTGTTGCGCCTTTCTACATCTAATCTTTTATTTGCTGACAAAACTGCACCATGGGCATTCAATCTACAGCTGTGAACACCATATGATATCTGTCAACAAATGCTTACCCCAGATACCTGCCCAGCTCCGGCATCCAGTCGTCGAAAAATATCTCATTGTTACAGAGGGCATTCCAGACAGGCTCCAGAAAAGCCACTATGATATCCAGCGCGTCCTCCCATGGCTTTTCCTTCCTGACCTTTTTGCAGGCAGCAGTCCAGCGTTTTCTCATATAGCCGTACTCCCTGTATCCCTTTAGCTGGGCAAGTCTCTTCTGACTTATGAGCTTAGGATTGCTCTCTGAGAATTTCTCAAACTCTTCCATGACATATCTGCCGCTTATGCTCTCAGTGCTCAAAATCTCACTTGCTTTTATGTAGGCATTCATATCATGTATCAGTTCAAGCTTTGACACTATATCAAACAGGCTCTGGATCAGAATCCAGTCTGACGGAAACACCATGTAGCTTATTTTTTTATGCTTTGGGTTCATAGGTCTGAGCTCCATGGACACGGGCACCGTGATGTCTTTTGCCAGAGTTCTGGTGATGTGCACCGGATAGTCCACTTCCATATCCTCGTATTTAGCTGACAGTTTCCAACTATATCCCTGTCCGTTTTCCTCAAGCCTTCCATCCCAGTCCACATCGCTATGCTCCCTGAGTATCAGGTCTGATATTTCCTCCATGCTCTTTTTGTTTTCTATATATATAAGTTTTAGTCTCTTATCAGTTAGTTTCTTCTCGCCAAGCCAGATGTAATCATTCACGCCGGCTTCGCTTATCTTGTAGAGCAAATCCTCGCCTAAATACTTCCACATCACATCTGCAAATGGCAGGTTATTTTTTTCACTAATTTCTCTGACCAGCACCTTACAGCCACACTCCTATAAAACTCTGAACCTTTTTAATCACTTTTCGTTCTCTGGCATACTCAAGCAGGTTGGATATGTCCTTGTCCTCATCCTTTATATAGCCCTGTATCGCAGCCTTAAAGTCATCATGTTCCATCTTTGACTCATACTTGAGACAGTCGCATATCATCCGCTCCTTGTCATATATGCCAAAAGTGGCTCCATGCAGCTCGATTGTTGCTGCGCCAATATCCAGCGCCTCCGGCTCCGTGTAGTAGGGCACAATCTTTGGATAGTCCATCTTGAACCTGGACTTGGAGGTGTTCTTGTCAATGGCAAGCCGCCAGCCATAAGGTTTCTGGTCGATATAGCCATAGGCGTAGAGGGCACTCTCCATACAGAGCTTTGCATCCGGAAACAATGCTGCCACCAGCTCCTCCTCTGAAAAACGCTCAAGTTTATCTGTATAATATCCGTTTTTCACCCTCACAATATCCCCTGAGTTGAGAAGCTCCACTATTCTTCTATAGTCCACTCCCAGCTTTCCAAGCTGTTCTTTTTTCACTATTCCACCATTTTCATCGATGGCTTTTAATACAACGTCTTTTACTTCTTCGATTTTCATTTTTTCCGCTCCATTAAAATTGTAGTGGTATTTATTTATATTTTAACTTTCTTAAAATCTATCGTCAACAGTGATTTTTTGTAATATAATAGATTTTCGGAGGTAAATATGGAACATTCAGAAAGCAGCAGGCGCAGCCCTTCCCGCGAAGCCTGCGAGAAAACTATTAAAAGAATATTGATGACAGAGGTTCTTGAGAACGGACGCAATAAGCACTTTAAATCTGCGGCAGATTTCATGAATTATTTTGAATCCCTCTATCCGGCTTCTGATGCCCTGACCAAACAGGTGCAGCGTGCAGTCAAAGCACTGGATATGCCAAAGGATGAGCATGGTTACTTTATTGCAAACAAGACAGTTGACCAGTTCAATCAGGAGAGTGCGATTTCATCTGCCTTTAAAATAGCAAACGTGTCTGTGGATCCCATGGAGGATTATGAGACGGTTTTTCTCTACGCAGATGCCCCTTTGAGGAGCTACCTGATACACCTGCTCTCCACATCAGATACCTTTGCCGGCAAGCTTCTCACCATTGTGGAAACCTATAATGGGCTTATTATTTACACAAAAAGCCGCAGTCAGTTAGTTATTTTGCTGAATAGTCTGACAATTTAACTTCATTTATGCAATGTCTTATATATCAAAAATCGACAAGCTTTGTCACATTAGCTTGTCGATTTTATTTATGTTTTGTCGTTACATAGGTCTTTTAACTTGTTTATCACTTAAACAAACGGTCTTTTTTCCTGTATTTTTTCTTTTTTTCAACCGAATTTCTAAATCTGTCCTTGCGTTCTTTCTTAACCGACATGTTATGTCGTATCACATAGAAATTATCATATATCTTTTTGCCTGCCAGAGCCAATACCGCAAGTATAATAAGCAGAATTATTATCATTACAAAAATAAATGGGCTGATTTTTATAACCTTCTTTTCAGCCTCCGGCTCATCCTTGTAAAATTCACTTTCCACCTTTGCCCCGGATGCCTGTATCTCCACGCTTCCCACCTCGTGCCCCGCGTAGGTGTACTTGAGCTTGGCTATGGAATCGCTGGCACTCTGATCTAATTCGAATGTCGCATCTGAAAATGGCACTGTGCTTGGCAGTACTATGTATGCGTTCTTATCCAGAGTGGCAAAGAAATCATTGCTGTTTAGCACTCCCATGTCCTTCATGGCGTTTTCTGCTACTGTTGTATCATTATCCTCGATTGACAGCGCATTAAAATTGCTGAAACAGTAGTCTATAAGGGCGTTGGTATCTGTATAGTGATCCGGTGCCTGGGCGTTCATTATGACAACGCACAGGGTGATGCCGTCCTTCTCGGCATAGGTTACAAGTGTGCTGTTCGCAGCCACTGTGTATCCGGTTTTTCCACCTGTACAATACTCATTAATATACTTTCCGGTATTAAAATAATGTAATATGTTATGATGATTACTTAAATATGTAGGCTCATCATGCTTGTTAGTTGGAGGGATGGTATAGGTCTCCGTCCCTGTTATAATCCTGAAATCCTCATTTTTATAAGCCTCACAGCTAATCAATGCCATGTCATAGGCACTGGTGTAGTGGTCTTCATCCGGCAGTCCGTTTGCATTATTAAAATGAGTATCTGTACAGCCAAGCCTTTTCACTTCATCGTTCATCATATCAATGAAGGTGTTGTAATCTCCTCCCTTTTTCTCGCCAACATACTCTGCGACCTCATAGGCGCATTCGTTGGCAGAGGCAAGCATAACTCCATACAGGCACTGCTCTATGGTCATCTCCTCGCCTATATCCCTCCAGATGTGGGAGGTATCACCCTCATTCTTGTATACAGCATCCTCTGAAAACACGACCTTTTCGTCCAAATCGCAGTTTTCAAGGGTAAGATATGTAGTTAATATTTTGGTAATGCTGGCTGGATAGTGCTGCTCGTGGCTGTTTTTTTCATAAAGTACTGCACCTGTATTAACCTCCATAACAACTGCACACGGTGATGCAATATCAGGTCCTTCCGGCCAATATTCCTCAGCCTTTATCTGCTTTGGAAAAACGCAGAGGCTGCTGATCATTGTGCAGGTTGTAAGCGTAATCAGTCCAGCTCTTTTGATTATATTCTTTTTAACAAACATCAATATTGCTCCTATAATAAAATCTACATTTAGTATAATAGTTGAAATAGCACTGTGCAAGGCATTTTTCCTTGCACTTTCTGTCGTTTTATAATAGAATTCGTAAAGAAAGGAGCAGAACATGAGATTACGAAACATTCCAGGTGCTGATGAGGTTGTCTCAAACAGCAGTTATTGTATACAGGAGCCAGTTGAGCTGAAAGGCAGATGGCATGAATTTTTAGAAAACGATAATCCTATTCATATAGAAGTGGGTATGGGAAAAGGCCGCTTTATCATGGACTTGGCAGCCCTGCATCCGGATATTAACTATATAGGAATTGAAAGATATACCAGTGTGCTCTTAAGAGCCGTGCAGAAGATTGAGGAAAATCCCCTGCCTAATGTACATTTTCTCTGCATTGACGCAGCTACTCTCCCTGAAATATTTGGCAAGGGCGAGGTTGATAAAATCTACCTGAACTTCTCTGACCCATGGCCAAAGGACAGGCACGCAAGACGAAGACTCACATCCCATGAGTTTTTGGACAGATACAATGAATTTCTGGCAGCTGAGGGATGCATAGAGTTTAAGACTGACAATCAGGATTTGTTTACATTTTCGCTGGAGGAGATTGAAAACTCACCAATATGGCATCTTGATGCCTCTACAAGGGATTTACACCATGATGAAGTCATGAATCTGGGAAATGTCATGACGGAGTACGAGGAGAAGTTCTCGTCTAAGGGGAATCCGATTTGTAAGCTGATTGCTTCGAGGTAGAAGTGTAACACACAGTGAGGGAAGAGGTACACACTCGTTTACCTCTTTCCTCATTATTTTACAATCCCATTAACTTTATAATCTCACTTTCTGTACAAAATCCTTTGCACTTTTCCGCCATTTCTTCTAATTCACGCATAGTATGCCTTGACAGCTCCGCCTTGACAGCTGCCAGCATTGCATAATTCATGCTTAGCTTCCTTGCTCCCAAACCTGCTAAAAGAGCCGCACCTTTTGGACTGCCTGCCATCTCACCACAAACCGAAATTGGTTTATTTTGTTTATTAAAGCTCGTAAAGACAAACTCTAAAAGCCTGAGCATCGCTGGTGAGTATGTCTGATAATATGGCTCCATAACTGCATTCATACGGTCTGCCGCACATACATACTGAGTCAAATCATTAGAACCGATACTGGCAAAATCAACCTCTTTTGCCACCAAATCTGCCATTATTGCAAGACTCGGGACTTCAATCATGATGCCTATTTTAATATCGTTATCATATTCCATCCCTCTGGCATCCAACTCCTGCATTGTCTCTCTTACTATATTTTGGGCTTTTCTTATATCCTCCAGACTGCCTACCATAGGGAACATAATCTGCAATCTGCCGTATGCTGATGCGCGAATCGCTGCACGCAGCTGTGTCTGCAAAATTTCCGGATGTGAAAAGCACAAACGCAATGCCCTCTCTCCCAAAAACGGATTGTCCTCTTTTGGCAGAGTAAAATATGGCAAAGTCTTATCTCCTCCAATATCCAAGGTTCTTAGTGTCACAGGTTTACCTTTCGCCTTCTCAAGAATATGGCGATAGACAATAAACTGTTCTTCTTCCGTTGGCATATGGTCATTCTCCATATACAAGAACTCTGTTCTGAAAAGACCAATAAAGTCATATGATTCCTCTACTGAGTCATACTGATCCGAGCCAACATTAATCCCAATATCAATTTTAACCCCATCTCTGGTGACTCCCTTTCGCAGTAAAAAAGTCTGTTCCTCTTGTATCTGATTTTTCCAAATCTCCTGCTTTTGTCTATATTCTTCCTTTTCCTCATTTGAAAAAGCAAGCAATACTTGACCAGTGAAACCATCAAGTATCAGACTTTGTCCATCCTTTATCTGTGCTATCGCACCATCTGCCCCCAGCACCGCCGGAAGTGAAAAACTTCTTGCCAGAATTGCACAGTGCGAGTTGGAGCCACCTGCCTCAGTAATCAATCCCTTGACGTGCCCCCTATCCAGGTTTGCTGTATCACTTGGCAATAAATCATGTGCTACTACAATCACATCTCGTTCAAAATAATCCAGTTTCTTTTCTTCTTTTCCTAATAAGAGACGAAGCACTCTTCTTTTTACATCCAAAAGGTCTGCTGCTCTGCCTGCAATCAATGGGTCCTCGACCTGTTTTAAAAGCTCGGCATATTGATTGAATATCATATCAACTGCGCTTTCGGCTGTAAAGCAATCTTCCTTTATGGCATTCTCCGTCTCCTCAATCATTTCTTCATCATCAAGAAGCTCTTTATGGGCGGCAAAAATTTTTGCCTGTTCAGGGTGCTCTTTCTCCAATATGTCATAGAGTCTTTCTAATTCATCCTTTGCCCGATTCATTGCGTCATAAAAACGTTTACACTCTGTCTCTACTTCTTCCTTTGTGCAGATACCTTTTATAATAGTCAAATCCAGCGGTTCATACACATATGCTTCTGCCATGGCAATTCCTCTGGATACAGCATTTCCCTGTAATAGTCTGTGTTCTTCTCCCATACAAAACGTCTCCTTACTCACCAAATCCAGATGCAATCAATTCAGAGAGTGCCTCTACTGCCTCTGCAGCATCCGCACCTTCCGCTGCCAGCTCAGCCTTTGTGCCCTGTCCTATTCCCTCAGCTAAAAGGCGTACCATTGATTTTGCATTGACAGGTTCTCCGCCCTCTTTACAAATGGTGATTTTAGATTCAAACTTCTTTGCAAGCATAACAAAATCAGATGCCGGTCTTGCATGAAGTCCTGTTTTATTTATAAATTCTACTTGTTTTGTAACCATTCTATCCACCTTCTTACTTTTATAGTTCCTCACCATTGCTGGCAATACACTTCTGATACCAATAAAAGGAGTCTTTCCTTATACGTTTTCCGCTGCCTTTTCCTTCATTATCTAAATCTACATAGATAAATCCATAGCGTTTTTTCATTTCTCCTGTACTGGCACTTATAAGATCTATACAGCCCCATGGTGTATATGCAATTAAATCTACCCCATCTTTTATGGCTTCCTTCATCTGCTCTATATGCTCCTTTAAATAAGCAATACGATAATCGTCATGTATACAGCCATCCTCTACTTCATCAGCAGCACCCAGACCATTTTCTACGAGCATAACCGGTATCTGGTACCTGTCATAAATTGCATTGAGCAGATAGCGCAGACCCTTAGGGTCAATAATCCAGCCCCATTCACTTGCCTGCAAATATGGATTCTGCACGCCAAGCATCATATTTCCAGCAGCCTTTTGTACCTTCTCGTCTCTTGTGACGCAGCGCGATGTATAGTAGCTAAAACTAAAAAAGTCCACACAGCCATTCTTTAAAGTATCTGCATCTTCCGCTTCTTTGCTTATAACAATGCCATTTTCTTCAAAAAAACGATTCATATAATATGGGTATTCTCCGCGGATGCAGACATCTCCACAGAACCAGTTGCTCTTTTTCATCTGCCATTGTGCTTCCAGCATATCATCTGGTGAGCATGTATAAGGATACACTCCTGCTGCTGACAGCATGCAGCCCACCTTGTTTTGAGGATTAATTCTATGTGCTAAATCCACAGCTTTTGCACTTGCGAGAAATTGATGATGCAATGCCTGAAAACGAGTCTGCATCTCTTCCCTGGTTTCGAGTTTCTTCATCCTGCTCATACCGAAGAGGTCATCTCCGTCCTCTGGTAAAATTCCCGCACCAAGAAGTGTCCCAAAACGGCTGACTAAAGTATTCATTTCATTGAATGTCAGCCACAAATCCACTTCATCCTTATATTCCTCAAAAACAGTCTGGCAGTAATGTAGAAAAAAACTAACCATTTTTCTATTTTGCCAGCCTCCATAAGCTTCACATAAGTGGTATGGCATTTCATAATGTGAAAGTGTCACAAGTGGTCTTATATTCCATTTTTTACATTCAGCAAACACCCTATGGTAAAAATCCAACCCCTTTTGATTTGGCTTGTCTTCATCACCCATAGGAAAAATCCTTGACCATGCAATCGACAGGCGAAGCACTTTAAAACCCATCTCTCCAAATAGTGCGATATCTTCTTTATAATGATGATAAAAATCAATAGCATGATGACTTGGATAATGCTCGTCTGACCTCAATTCTCTGGTAAATATCCGCGGAGATGTTTTAGTCCCCGCGGTAATGTGATCAGAGATTGACTCCCCTTTATTATCCTCGTTCCATGCTCCTTCTACCTGGTTTGCAGCAATCGCTCCTCCCCATAAAAAGCCTGTATCCATTAAGCCACCTCTCTTGCTTCCTGCTCCTTAGCAATTAAATCACGCTCATATACCTTAAAGAATGGACGATATATAACCCATGCCACTATAAATGCAATTACAGGAATCAATACATTTGTCCATGATAATGTACACAGATATGGTGATACACCAACCGGTAGTGTAGCTGTAATCATGGTAAATGCAGGTTTAAAAAGACCAACCATATATCCAAAGTAACAGATAATCATAGTAATTAATGGATTAATAATAAATGGAATAGCAAGTACAGGGTTATACATAATTGGATACCCAAATGTAGCCGGCTCATTGATATTAAATACTCCCGGTACAACCGCAGCCTTGCTCACTGCTTTAATCTGCTCCGACTTTGAGAAAAGTCCCATAACACAAAGTGCCAGTGTATTTCCTGTACCACCACAGCAGTTCATGATACCGAATAATGCTACCGGTACGAATACAAGTGCTTCACCCTTAGATACATGCTCTGCGTTGTTTGCTATGTATTCCATAAGCGGTGCCATGATAGCAATATAGACAACCATGGTTCCATGAATACCAAATGTCCAGAGTACATTTGCCACCAATACTACAATGATGATTCCCGGTACACTTGTCAGTGCTCCAAGTGGTGCTGATAAAAGATAAGAAATTGCATATGGAAGAGATATTGTCATAACGTTCAAACAGACACTTCCTATTGTATGCCATATTGCAATATTGATAACAAGCGGAATCAATGATGCAAAAGTATCCTGCAGGAATTTTGGTACAACATCCGGCATCTTAATCATCAGATGATGCTTCTCACAAAAATGAGCCATTTTAACTGTACAAAGCGAAATAATAATTGCGGTAAACATACCGACTGCACCCAGACAGGAATTGTCTATTCCAGTAAAAGTGCTTCCATCTGCAAGCTCTACTGTTTTAATTGGTCCTGCAACAATCAAAAAAATCAGCATTGCATTCAAAGCATTAGTCAGCGCCTGCATCTTAAGCGATTTCGCGTAAGAATATGCAATAGTAAATGCCATGTATACGGAAATCAATCCCATGGACAAGTCATATGGTACCAATAGTGTCTTATAAATTGCATCATCCGTTGTCCACGCTCCAAAAAATGTCGGTATAATTGCAATTAACTGGAATATTGCACCAATCAGGATTATACCCATTGCCATCATCATACCAGCTGACACTGCGGCAATCGCCTTATTTCCCGCACATTTTTCGCCTACGGTTTTAACTTTTTGCATGAATTTGCTTTCATATAAATTACTCATATCCTTCTCCTTTTCATTTTATAAAACCCTTGCCCAATATTACTGTGGATAAATCTCATCCACCTGCTTCATTATGTTTTCTACGTTACCGATGGCATAATCATATGCCGCAATTACTGCAATCGGCATCTGTGTCACTTGTGCAATTTCAGCCTTTTTGTAGGATACCTGTGGTCCTAACAGGATTACGTCATAATTTTTGTAAGAATCCTCATATGCTGACATTCCCACTGCATCAATTTTCAAATCAATGCCCTTTTCCTGTGCGTACTTTTCCATTTTCTTCATCAAAATTCCTGTTGACATGCCCCCAGCACATATCAGTAATACTTTTCTTTCCATATGCCCCCTCCTTATTTTTCCTTATATAATAGAATCATTTCCTTGATAAGATCTCCCGCAAGCGCGCTTCCCATCAAATGATCCTGTGCATGACAAAGCAGAATACTGACACTTTCCACCTTGCCCTTTGCATCCATCTGTAAAAGTTTTCTGTGTGCCTCATGGGCTGTCTGCAGACTCTTTTCTGCACTTTCCATTAGTTGATCAGCCTGAGCAAAATCCTTCTTTTTGGCAGCCTGTAAGGCTTCAAATGCTGCGGATCTGGCAGCTCCGGAATTTGCAATAATCAACATGGAAATTTCCTCCAATGCTTCCTGTAATTCTTCGCTCATAGTAACCCTCCTTCTTTTTATATTTGATATATAATCATCAGTATATTTGCAGCCTCATCATCACTAAATATGATGTGAAAAGCTTTTTCCATAGGTCTTAACATCCTGAGTAGTTCCTGAAATTCTTTCTTATATTGATGCAGGATTGCCTTTCTCTTTGGGTTTTCCGGAGAGCTTTCTCCAGATGCCAGGCGTTCAATACAACAGGCTGTATGGATTAACAAGCCCATCTGTTCATCCTGTGTCATATGTTTTAGCTTCTGATCTACCCCTTGCAAAAATTCTTCAACATAGGATTGGACCTTTTCTACATCTACATGAGTAAACTGCCCTGCCAGATAAGCAAAGACTTCCTGATAATTAATCGTATAGTCTCTGGACACTGTTCTGCGCAACAGTTCTGGTAATCGTTCCTTTGGCGTCATAAACACTTCTGTAATAGAACAAAATGGTATAGAGTATATTTTCGGGTCAAAGGTGCCCACAACACAAAGTATGGTTCCTTGACGCATCAAATCCCGAAAGGTCTCTTGTAAAGCCCTTGAATCACTCATAGATAATGGTATAATCTGTACATCCTCCATATGACCATATCTTTCTATGTATGTCTTTAATTCTTCTGCTCCGCCTTTTCCTGTAGTACATAAGGTAATAAGATACTTTTTCTGGCTGGTAGCAAAATCTCCTACACTTTTCATTGTGTCCCTATACACAGCATCCAGATTCGGTGAAATCATAGCCTTTCTTGCCAGTTCAACCCCCATCGTCGTGACCGGAGCAGGAAAAAGTCGAATCATAATACCAGTTTCATCTGAAATGTCACCTGCAATTTTTGAAATTAAATCACTATCATATACAATGAAGACTCCCTGCTTCTGCTCAATTTCCAAAATACACTTTTTCAGTTCATCATAAATCTGCGCCTCGCTTTGGCGATGCGATACCTCAAAAGAAAAGATATTATCCATTCCCGTAATCTCTGTGATTGTCCTCACAATAGATGTTGCTATGTCCTTTCCATAAAAAGCATATAGGATAACTATTTGTCCCTTATCCATCTGCTTTGGTGGTTCATAACACAGAAACATTGTAATCAGGATTACCTCGTCCACCGAAAGCTGCCTGCCATAAGCTTCTTGTATTTCTTCTGCAAATGCAAGGCTCAGCATATATTCCTGTTTGTATTTGGTTACAACTTCCGATATTTCCAAACGGTCCATCACTTCTGTAGTCTTTATTCCATTCACTACATTTTTCATATGAAGGCATAATCCAAAAAATACAGAATCTTCTATTTTCCTGTTTCTTTCATTCTCTACTTTTGCAAGGAAGCGTTCCACCATATCAATCAGCTTTTCATCCACAATCAGTTCCAGCTCTTTACGACTGCGTACTTCGTGAATCAGTTTTTTCTGATATTTGCCAAAAGCTCTTTCTACTTCCGTACTTAACAGCATTTTGATATCGTCATCTTCAATGCCTTCCGCTTCTAGCAGTTTTGCTTTCTGGCGCAGTTCATTATAAATATTCTTTGTTTCTGTCTCACTTACACGCATCTGGCTGCCATCAAAAGTAAAAATACTGTTTTCCGGTATAAGACTTTCGATTTCACCCCTCACCTGTCCGAAACGGGACATGCCTTGTCTTATCTTCGAATCAAAATCGCTGACATATAGTGTAATCTTATTTTCATTTGCCAATTCCCTCACATAGGCGTTGGCGCAGCCAATCTTGATATCTCGTTTTAGCTGTTGAAAATTCTCAGGGCACTCATATAAGAGCAAACATCTCATCAATTCTTCTTTGACAACCAGTTCTCTGCCTACCCTTGAGGCTTCTGTTGAAAAGAGTGTCTGAATCATTTCCATACGCTCCTCAATAGGTCGTTCAGTGATGCGTGGCATAGTTACAATTATTGGAAATTCACTCTGAAATTCTTCCTGAGCAGGCTGTGCATCCGGTGTACAACTGGCAATCAAAAGCCCCTTTCTGCCGGGCTTTGTGCTGCATTCCGCAATTTCTCTCAGTAAACCACCATCCAAGTACTGCACATTATCCATATACAAAATTCCGCTCTCCGCATCCTTTAGCATGCCGCTTTGGCGTTCTCCCAGCAGCTTTTCTCTAGCCTCTTTGGCACTTCCCTGATAATCTCTACAATTCATCTGCAAAAATGAAGTCCCATCTGAAAATATCTGTTTGCTCAGACAATATTCATATATTATATGTGCAAACTCTTTCTTTCCGGTTCCCTTTTCTCCTACAATTAAAATGTTAAGACTTTTACCCGGATATAAAACCGCTGCCTTTGCCAATTGAATTGCATGCTGTAAGCTGCCATTCCATCCTGTCATCTTACAGAAACATTCTTCCTCATCCTTTGCAGTCGTACATGTTATTGAATATAAAACCGGTCTGCCATTTGATTTTTGTACCCTGCCTTCTTCCACCAGCGCATTTAGCAAGCTGCTGACATTTGTTCGTTGCAGCGACATTGCCTGCGCTATATAAGCTGTAGAAACACCTCCCCCATTTTCTGTCGTCTGATGCATTTGAATAAAGTCATATATCTTTTCTTTGTTTGATTTCATAGCCCTTCTCCTATACCTGTCTTGTTTCTGTATACCTAAGAAAAACTATACACTTTATACAATAGAAAATCTACCACTGCCTATTTTTATTGTCAAAGTGCTCAGTGTATAGGATTTTTCTAACAATTCATATACATGCATGCCTTTATTTTGAATAATTTTCTATACTTTTTGCACATTTTGTCAGTTCTATATGCCTAGTGTATAATTCGGACTGGTTTTAACAGAATAGTGTATATCTTTTTTATAGAAACAAAAAAGCATGAACTTCGATATATTTCAATCAAAATTCACGCTCTACATAATTTAATTTCTATTCACATTATCTAAATATCATAATTGTATTATGTTGATTTCACTTAAATGCAAATCTTACATAATCACAACCATATCGTCATTATCAATCAAGTCCTTATCCATCCCTATCCTATTGAGATAGCTGATAGAATTCCACATCTCATAATTGCCCTCTTTCCGCTGGGACGGATTGCGGTATTCTCTTCTGGCATCCCTGAAATACTGCATTGCCTCCTTATTTCTGCCCATCTTCTGATAGCAGGACGCAATATTACTGTAGGATAGTGCCTTGAGGTTCTTTGAATTCATAACGGAAGCAGTTGCAAGGCTCTCCAGATAACAGTCGAAGGCATTGGTCTCATCGCTTTCCATCGCATAAGCCATGCCCAAAATATTAAGATTTTCAACGTATTTCTCCAAATCTCCTACCTGCTTGAGTAATTTTAATGATTTTTGTATATGTTCAATTGCATCTGCAATATTATGCTCCACCAAGGCATCCTGACCAGCTCTTACTTCTTTGTCAGCCATGATTTCAAGTTCGCTTTTGTTTAACTTGCTTGACATAGGTTCCTCCAGTCAATCTATTACTTTTTTACTATTTTTAGTATATAGGTTATTTTTTATATTAATAGTCTTGACTTATGAAAAGTTAGTGTTCCAGCTTGCATCCAGACTCACAGAATCGTACTTCTTTTATGCGATAAAAAAAAGCACCGACCCCATGGCTCCTTCGTCCATAAAACCGATACTTTATTAGTGCGCCTCCAGGGGCTCGAACCCTGCACACCCTGATTAAGAGTCAGGTGCTCTACCAAATGAGCTAGAGGCGCTTGTATTAAATTTACGTCTTTCCTAAACGCAAAATTTATTATATAGTATAGGTAATAGAAATGCAAGACTTTTTTAAAAAAATTTAATGAATTTGAAAGGAAATGTTTATGAACGTCGAAAAAAGATTATTAAACTACGTTTCTTACTGGACAAGCTCCGATGAAACCAACCAGAACATTCCTAGCAGTGAGCGCGAATTTACACTTGCAAGGGTACTTGAAAAAGAGTTAAAGGACTTAGGTCTGGAAAAGGTTACTTTGACTGACCACTGCTATGTCTATGGTCTCCTGCCTGCCACACCTGGCATGGAAAGCAAAAAGGCTGTTGGATTTATAGCCCACATGGACACAGCTCCCGATTATTCAGGCGAAAACGTCAAACCTCAGATTATCCCTGACTACGACGGAAATGATGTGCTGTTAAAGGGGTCCGGTGCTTATCTCAAGGTCAGCGATTTTCCATCGCTTAGCACTTTAAATGGTAGAACACTTATCACAACAGACGGAACCACCCTGCTGGGCGCAGACGACAAGGCTGGTGTTGCAGAGATAATGACTGCTGTGGAGGAAATAATAAACGAAAAGCTTCCTCACGGCGACATCTGGATTGGATTCACTCCTGACGAGGAAGTGGGCGCCGGTGCAGATTTATTCGATTTGAACTATTTTAAGGCTGAATATGCCTACACTGTTGACGGAGACTACGAGGGCGAGGTCGCTTATGAGAATTTTAACGCAGCCAGCGCAACATTTAATATAACAGGCGTAAATGTACATCCGGGCGAGGCAAAGGACATCATGATAAACGCAGCTCTTGTGGGCTGTGAAATCGCAGGCATGCTTCCTGAAAATGAGACTCCTGCCCACACAGAAGGACGCGAGGGCTTCTATCACCTGTGCGATATGTCAGGAGACGTGGCATCCGCAACCATCTCTTATATAGTAAGAGACCATGACAAAAACGTATTTGAGAGCCGCCTCAACCGCTTAAGGACCATTGAGGTTGAAATGAACCAGAAGTATGGAGCAGGCACTGTTTCCCTGAATATCTCCCATTCATATGAAAATATGCTCTCTGTAATTGAGAAAAATATGTATACCATAGACCTTGCCCGCGAGGCTATCTCATCTGTAGGTCTTGAGCCACTATCCCGCCCTGTACGAGGCGGTACCGACGGCGCCAGACTGTCATTTATGGGACTGCCATGTCCAAACCTTGGTACTGGCGGATATGGCTTCCATGGTCCATTTGAACACATAAGTGTGGAGGGCATGGAGACTGCTGTTAAGATTATTAAGTATATTGCAAGTCATTCTGTGGAGAAATAAAGGATAAATTAATCCCGGAGCAACCACTCCGGGATTTTCTGACTTCATTTATAGATTTGCAATTAATGCCGCTATTTCATCATCGCTTAACTTTTTGTTTGGATCTGATAAATCCGGCATTGGTGGTATTTCTGGCTCGCTGGCTGCCACAAGCTCATCAGCTGGTTCTGACATGCTATCGGCATTGGCAAATATTGCAGTTATCTCCTCTTGGCTCAGCTTCTTGTTTGGTTCGGACAAGTCTGACATTGGTGACACTTCTTCTACTGCTGGCTCTGCAGCAATCTCTGGTTCACTGTCTACTACTGGCTCCTCTACTGCCTCTGGGGCTGACACGCTGTCTGCATTGGCAAACATTGCGGCTATCTCTTCCGGGCTCAGCTTCTTGTTTGGGTCGGATAAGTCTGGCATTGGTGGCACTTCTTCTGCTGCTGACTCTGCAACAATCTCTGGTTCACTGTCCATCACCGGTTCGTCTACTACTACCTCTGGTTCACTGTCCACCACCGGTTCGTCTACTACTACCTCTGGCTCACTGTCCATCACTGGTTCGTCTACTACTACCTCTGGTTCACTGTCCATCAATGGTTCGTCTACTACTACCTCTGGCTCACTGTCCATCAATGGTTCGTCTACTACTACCTCTGGTTCACTGTCTATAACCAGCTCCTCTGCTACTAACTCCTGTTCGCTGTCCATCACTGGCTCTTCTACTACAACCTCTGGTTCACTGTCTATAACCGGCTCCTCAGCTACTACCTCTGGTTCGCTGTCTATAACCGGTTCCTCAATAACCTCCGGCTCTTCAATTTCCTCGACAACCGGATCCACAAGCTCCTCCTCTGCAAAGGAATCTATTATCGGGTCATCATCACTTACCTCTGCACCTTCCATCTGGACTGGTGTCTGAACTGGTGTCTGAACTGCTGCCTGCACAGCCGGCTCCTGCGCTGGTGCTGGTGCTGTCATAACCGGCATACCTGTCATCTGGACTGTGACTGGCTGTGTAGGTACATTAACATCTGCTGTAAGCTGTACCGGCTGTGAAGATATAATCTGCTGAGTCTGCATGATTGCCTGATTCAGTCTGATTTCCATATCCTTTATATCCTCAACCAGCTCCTGCTGCTTCATGATAAGCTGGGTCACTGCATCTGAACTGATATCCTTCTGCTCGCTGATAAGCTCTCCGTTGTTGTTTGACAGCCTGTCCTCGAACTCTGTAATTTTGTCCATCACCTGATCATTTGATGCGATGATTGCCTCGGCATTCTCCCGATTCTTGCTTATGACTGCCTTGGCAACACCCTTTTGCGCAGTAACTATTTCCTCTGTAGGAACCTTTGCGCTGGCCTGAAGAATATCTATTTTATCATCAATCTCTTCAAAATATTTCTTTAACAGCAGATATGATGCCTTTTCTGATTTTAGTATGCTCTCATACTGCTCATCTCTTCTTTTTTCTCCGGCAAGTTTGATTGTGAAAACACTATTTACCGCTATATTTAAAAAGATAAGCATCAATACAGCAAATAGTGCTATCGGCAGATACTGTGCCGAGTAATTGACCATTGTGTAAAACTCCGCAACAAGGGCAAGCGCCAATAACAGTGTTGAGAAAATAAGATGAATTTTAGCTGATGTTTGCTTTTTGTCTTGCATATTGAATCTCCCTCCGTGGATATCTTTCGCAAATTTCATGTTTCATTTTATTGTATAAACCCTAACTCCAATCTAGAATCCGCAGCTTCGCAACTAAGATTCTCGATTTTTGTTGCCATGCATACAATAAAATAGACTACTTCTATTATAACTTGAAGTAGTCTGAATGTCGATATTTTTTTGTGACTATAATCCTATTTAAAGCACAATTTATAATATTTCCTATAAATAAAGTAAGATGCCACACAGGTCACAATTTCTGTTACCGGAAAAGCCACAAACACTCCTGTTGCTCCAACTCCTGATATGCGGCTCAAGGCAAAGGCAGCCGGAATGATAACCACAACATATCTAAGCAGTGAGACAACCAGCGATGGCATTCCCCTGCCCAGTGCCTCAAGCACACCGCAGCAGGTAACTGATACTGCTGAAAAAATAAATCCTATGCTTATTATTCGAAGTGCCTGAACACCAATGGCTATTGTCTCCTGACTGGATGTGAAAATTCCAATAAGCTGGCCCGGTATAAACATTGACAACGCCATGCCGACAGCCATAACTATTGCATTTATGCCAAGGGATGTCCTGAAAACGCTCTGCACTCTCTTTTTCTCACCTGCACCATAATTGTAGCTGACGATTGGTCTGATTCCCTGAATGACGCCGCTGGCACTGAGATAGATAAAGGTCTGGAGCTTGAAATATGCTCCCAGCACAAGGATATATTTATCAGAAAATACTGCAACTATACCATTAAGCGCCGAAATCAAAACAGATGGCAGTGCCATATTTAATGTGGCAGGAACTCCAACCAGATAGAGGCTGCACATAAGCTCCTTTGGGAAAGCCAGATTTTTTCTGCTGAAGCTGACCGGAATAGGTTTTACAATCATAAAGATGATATAGGCAAGCAAGGTCAGAGTCTGTCCGATTCCTGTTGCGTAGGCAGCTCCTGCGATTCCCCATTCAGGAAAAGGACCGATTCCAAAGATAAGCAGTGGATCCAGAACAATATTTGCCACGAATCCAACCAGCATGCATGCCATGGTTTCCTTCATCCTGCCCACGGCCTGGAAAACTTTTTCTATACAGATTCCTGCCATTATGATGACTGAGAACAGGAAGGCTCTGTTGGCATAGGCAAGTGCCATGTCAATGATAGCCTGATTTTCTGTATACAGGGACAAAAACCATGGCATTGCAGCAAGGCAGACCACCATAAGTATGATTCCATGTATTATACTGAGGAGCAGTCCTGTTGAAGCAGCCTGATTTGCTGTCTTTTTGTCATTTGCCCCCAGACAGAATGCTATTTTTGCATTTATTCCCACACCAAATCCGACTGCAATCGCAGTCATCAGGCTCTGAATTGGATATACAAGGGAAAGGGCAGTCATTGCGTCCTCGCTGATGCTTGCGACAAAGTAGCTGTCTACGATGTTGTAGAGCGAGTTCACTGCCATGGATATTACCATTGGCAATGACATTGATATTACGAGTGGTAAAATTTTCTTTTCCTTCATAAACTCCTGGTTCATGGTGATTCCTCCTGAATTATTGCTGTGTTATCGCATAAACCTAACTGTAAGCAAGCTTGCAGTCTGAAATTTTCATCGTACTTATTTTATGCGTAAAAAAGCCACACAGAATTAACTGTGTGGCCGAAAAAAGATTTCTCTTGAAAAGTGCCGTGCTCCCATATGGGTTTTATGCGTGCATATTATCATGGCTATTGCATGATGTCAAGAAGTTTTTTTATAATCGCTAATCTTCATAATGATATTCTCGTTTTTGGGTCTTGATATAATTAGCAAATATCAAATATTCATCTTATATACATTCTAGCCTCATAAGGTCTCAAAACCCCTGCATCATCCGCATCCCCATAATTACTTATAAGAACCTCCATGCCCTGGCACTCCTCTGCCAGCGGCATATCCACAGTCTCCCCGAAGAAATTGCAGACTACGAGCAGTGTCTGGTCAGCATTCTTCCTCTCATAGGCAAATATGCTCTCGTCATCCTCCAGAAGCAGCCTGTACTCACCATCTACAAATACCGGGTATTCCTTGCGGAGCTCTATGAGCCTTCTGTAGCAATTGAATATAGAATCCGGGTCATCCACCTGACTCTTTGCATTTATATCCTTATAGTTGTCGTTTACCTTAATCCAAGGCCTTCCTGTTGTAAAGCCTGCATTAGCAGAATCATCCCACTGCATAGGTGTGCGGGCATTGTCACGACCCTTGGCGTAGATGGATTTCATCACATCCTCTTCCGGATAGCCTGCTGCCAGACGCTCTTTGTAGGCATTAAGGATTTCCACATCCTGGTAATCAGCTATGTCATACCTTACATTTGTCATGCCCAGCTCTTCACCCTGATATATATAAGGAGTTCCCTGCATGCCATGAAGCAGAATGGCGAGCATTTTTGCCGACTCTACCCTGTATTCCTTGTCATTTCCCCATCTGGAAACTATACGAGGCAAATCATGGTTGTTCCAAAACAGACTGTTCCATCCACAATTATACAAGCCTTCCTGCCAGTGGGTAAATACCTGCTTAAGCTTCTTAAATGGAAGAGGTGCCAAATCCCATTTTTCCTTGCCTTCCTGCTGGTCCAGACCAATATGCTCAAACTGGAATACCATGGAAAACTCACTGCCATCCGGATTGCTGTAAAGCTTTGCCCTGTCAAGGTCTGCTCCCCAGGCTTCTCCAACAGTAATCAAATCTCCCTTCTGGAAGGTCTCTTTGCTCAGTTCACGAAAATACTCGTGCAGTCTTGGTCCATTTATGGTGATTTTCTTATCCGGTTCCTTGGCAATCTGGTCGATTACATCAAGTCTGAAGCCACCAACGCCCTTATCCATCCACCAGAGAATCATATCGTAGATTTCCCTGCGAACCTTTGGATTATCCCAGTTTAAGTCTGGCTGCTCTGGCAAAAACTGATGAAAATAGTACTGCTTCAGCTCTGGTATCCATTCCCATGCGCTGCCACCAAATACACCTCTCATGTCGTTTGGCGCTGTGCCTTCCTCGCCATCCCTCCAGACATAATAGTCGTGGTATGGGTTGTCCTTGCTCTTTTTTGCTTCCTCGAACCATCTGTGCTTGTCAGAGGTATGGTTTAAAACCAAATCCATTATAATCTTTATATTGTACTTTCCCGCTTCACTTATCAAGGCTTCCATGTCCTTCACATTTCCAAACATGGGGTCTATGTCCTGATAATCCGAGATGTCATAACCATTGTCAGCCTGTGGCGACTTGCAGACCGGCGACAGCCAGATTGCGTCTATGCCCAGCTTTCCCAGATAGTCCATCCTGCTTATGATTCCTTTTATATCGCCTACACCATCCCCATTGCTGTCCTGAAAGCTCTTCGGGTAAATCTGATATACTACCGCGTTTTTCCACCATTTTTCTTTGTTCATCATCATCCTCCATTATATTTTCCATAACTGTTCAGTGCCTTCACGATTACCAGCCGCATATTTCTGTACTGAATAGCTGCGTTTTCTATATTGTGCAGCACAAAGCCTCCATTAAGAGGCTGACCTGTGCTGTCACAATTGCCTGTTTGAATTAAAGTTTCACCTTAGCCATATTTTAACACGCATTACTAATATTATGGTAGTAAATTTTCGTTGACAACCATATAATCTGGTTTTACACTAACCATACATTAACTATGAACTAAGTTGATATAGCTTTCCACACAACAACCTAAAATGTGGAAAGCCTAAATAAAACATTGTATTCAAGAGGGATAAAATATGAAGCACATAAAGAGTTTTTTCATTATAACAATCAGCATCACCATCATGGCAATCGGTGTATATTTCTTCAAATTTCCAAACAACTTCACCTTCGGCGGCGTAACCGGTGCTGCTGTCGTATTCGCAAACCTGCTGCCTGTGTCAGCCAGTATGTTTTCAACCATTGCAAACATGATTCTGCTGGTCATCGGCTTTATTTTCCTTGGAAAAAACTTTGCCATTAAGACCACCTACGCCACAGTACTCCTGTCTGTAGAGCTGCTTGCCTTTGAAAAATTAACCCCGCTGCCCCATCCACTTTCAAATGAGCCAATGCTGGAGCTTATATTTGCCATCGCCCTTCCTGCGATTTCATCCGCCCTCCTCTTCTATGAAGGAGCTTCAAGCGGTGGAACAGACGTAATCGCAATGATTGTTAAAAAATATACAAACGTTGAGGACATCGGCATGGCGCTTTTCCTCACAGACTTAGTAATGATTATCATCGCCTGCTTCGTATTCGACATAAAGACAGCCCTGTATTCATTTGTAGGTCTTGTGGTGAAATCCTTCATGATAGATGCGATTATTGAAAACATCATGCTGAGAAAATCCATTATGCTCATCTGCAATGACAAGGATGTGATTTGTGATTTTATCATCAACGAGCTGGGCAAAAGTGCCACCTATGTGGATGCCAAGGGTGCCTATACCGGCGAGCGCAACTATATAATTTTCAGTACGCTCACCAAGAAACAGGCTGTGGAGCTGCGCCGTTTTATCCACGAGAACAAGCTCCACGCATTTATGTCCGTCATGAGTACAAGTGAGGTCTTTGGAAAGGGCTTCTCATCCCTTTAATGCCTTTCTCATTGCCATGCCTATGGCATACTCTGACAATGGCTTTTTATACAGGGCTGTGGACAGGGCATACTGCAATACCGCTCCAATTACAACTGTCAGATAGCAGATTAGCACAAGCACACCCAGGCTCATATGGTCAATCAGAGTAGATAACAGTCCGCCTTCATAGTTATTAAATGATTCACTGGTAAATATATATGACAGCCACATAACCGGTGCAAGCATTAATACTATCGCCAGAGCAAAATACTTATAAACTATTGCACCGTAGAAATTCAGGACTATACAGAAAATGCATACTGAAAGCAGTACATACATCAGTCCCCCTTTATTTTCAGGACAAGACCTTATCTCAAAAATCTTTAGCAGCACTATGATGGTCATTGCAATCAATTCAAAGAAAAAATTTAGTAAAACCGGATACAAAACCTGTAATTTCTTTTTATATGGTGAGGAGGCAACCATATTGCTCATTCCCATACCATACATAAGCTGCGAAACATAAACTGGTGCAAGAACAATAAAGAAGGCTCCTATCCAATGCATTCCCTGAAAAAAATACTCCCACACAAATCCAACTATTACGAAAACAATCATGAAAATCATCTGAACCTTTGCCTTAAAGCCATATAAGGATAGCTGTAAAGCCTTTTTAAAATCATTTATCATAATAACATCCCTCCATCTTTTTACATCCAGTCCTAACGCTTATTGCCGAAATCACCACTGCAAGCAGAGGACACAGGACAGTGCCCCATTTTGCGCAGTTGATTGCTACTGCTATAAAGGAATAGGCAAAGCCTGCCAGATAACAAAACAAAAGACTTGCCACCATATTTGAAAAAAATCTGCTTAACCAGATTACAAACGACATTACGGCACCTGCCAGCCAGTATATGTTCCAGGCAAATATTATGTCGTTTATGCCTAACAAGCTGCCACTCCTGCCCACTGATACTGTTATATATGACAGGCTGATAAGTGCCATGTAGACGTATTTTCTGATACAGTCAATAAACACCACATTTTTCATGTACTTACCCCCTGCCCTGGACGCCTGCACCAGACTCAGTCCCGTGTAATCCTTTGCCTGTGTACCGCCCAGCATCCAGCTATCTGCAAAAATCTCATAGGCTGCCTCTATACACAAGAGTTCAAGCAGTGCCAGTATGGTCATATCATTTACCGACATCATAATCCCCAGTGCCAGCAGTGCTATTGGAAAAATCACCACCACCAGCCACCTGTAGAGTCTGGGTGTATAGCTTAAATAACATTTTATTGCTCTCATAATATCCCCCTACAACAAATGAATCTTAGTGCCCTTTTTCATAACTGCCACACTGATTTGTGAAAGGCTCGGTGCAGAGACCTGAATGTCAAGACCAGCCAGCCTGTTTAAGTCCTCTGCAAGACAGATGCCCTCGTAGCCATATGCGTTTTTGTTGATGGAATAGAGGATTTTCTCTGCCTTTTCAGTGTCCTCTGCTTCACCCTTTACCAGGATGTATTTCTCCTTCAAATCCTCCACAAAGCCCTGTTCTGCCACATGTCCCTGCTCCATGATAATTGCGTAGTCTGTGACATTTTCCATGTCTGCAATATTGTGGGTAGAGAAAAATACAGTCTTTTCTCCCTCACCCTGCCCGATATAATCATGTATCATGTCGCAGAGCACATCCCTCATCAGCGGATCAAGGGGCGAAGCCGGCTCATCCAGCAGAAGCAGCTCTGTCTCTCTGGCAAGCACTCCTGCCAGCATGAGCTTCATGCGGTTTCCATCCGAGAGGCTGCTGACCTTTTTACCCCATCCAACCTTTCCAAGCTTTGCGATTTGGAGCATATCCACATACTTCTCATATTTTTCCTTGCTGAAATTTTGAAACAAAAGGCTGTTTATCTCCTCCACCTGAGTCACAGTCCAGCCTGGCAGATAATAGCTGCCTGGTCCTGTGTAGCCTATCATTTCCTTTACAGGATTACCATCCTTTTCCCTGTCCTTGTCTGACCACTTATCAAAAAATCTGATACTGCCCTTGTAGTCCAGGCGGATTCCTGCGAGGATATTAATCAGTGTGGTCTTGCCTGCACCATTTTCTCCAATCAGAGCTGTGGCAAAGCCCTTTGGTATCTCAAGCTCCGGGATATCCAGTGCGAATCCTCCCTTAAACTTTTTCTTTAAATCCTTTATCTGAATTGCTGCGCTTACCCTTTCCATAACAAGCCTCCTAATCTTTCATGGATAACATCATTTCAAAAACTTCTCTTACTTCCGCGTCTGTGATTCCTGCATTTCTGGCAGCCTTTATGCCGTCACCGATACATTCCTCAACCCTGCGCATCTGCTGCTCTTTGAGCATTTCCTTATTCTGTGCATTTACCTGAAAGCCCCTGCCCTGCATGGCAGTTACCAGACCCTCTTCCTCCAATAGCTCATATGCCTTCATGGTGGTTATGACGCTGATTTTTAAATCCTTCGCCAGACCTCTGATGGACGGGAGATACTCCCCCTGCTGCATCTTTCCGGATAAGATGTCAGCCCGGAAGGCATCGGCTATCTGCTGGTAAATTGGAACACCTGATGTCTGTGATAATTTCATTTGCTCCTCCTGTTATAACTGTTTATACTGTATATATACTGTTTATGTTTTATATATACAGCATGAACAGATATTTGTCAATATCAATTTATAATTTACTTAATCGCGTTTTTTTACTTAATAAGTAAATATAATGTATGCTTTGGTATACATAAAACCTGCCACCGGCAGCTTTTATTGCAACTTGGGTATAAAAATACCGACCTCCAATCGTTAGATTATTGGTCTAACTTTTTGGGGTCGGTATAAAAATGGCTGTCTCTATCTATAAAATCTGAATTTTAATTATTCCTCAAACAAATCCTCCATGGTAACAACCGACTGTATGCTGTCGGAATAAGAATTCTGCACCAGTCCATAGGTAGTAACCATTGTCGGGAAAATCGCATATCTTGTGCCCGTCACCAGTGTAAAATCATGTATTTTCTGATTAATGCTCCGATGCACCTTTTCAGTGATTGTATATTCAGAGCCTGAATACTTCATCTCGCAAAGATTTATAACCTGATCTTTCCTGACAATCAGCATATCTATCTGGGAGCCAAACACGCCCTTATCCGGGTCAGGCTTACAGTACCACGCATTTTCTTCTGTTAATACACCGGATATTCCGAGCTTTTTCTTTATCTGTTTAATATGCATGAGGCAGACCCTTTCAAAGGCAAGCCCCATCCAGGAGTTAACTTTTGGTGTGTTAATCTGGTTCGTCCAATAATGCTCATCAGTAGGCTTTTCCCTTAGAAAATGGAAGTAAAACAGAGTGAAGTTGTCCATCAACTGATATATGGTATTCTTCTTTTTCATGCCAAAGGCATAGTACTTCCTTATGAAGCCACAGCTCTCCAATTCCTCCAGCTTGTTAGTCAAATCTCCTGAATTTACCAGCTTTGCCGCAGCTATTATCTCTTCTCTGCTCATTCCCGCCTTTTTGGTTCCAAGTGCCTCTATAATTTTGAGATAAGCTTCCGGATTTTTGAATACAGAAGCATAGAGATACTTGAACTCATCCTGTAATGGGGCATCCTTTGCAAATAGGATTTCATCTATATTTTGTGACAGGCTGAGCCCTTTTTTCAAAAATCCCCAGTAGAATGGCACTCCGCCAAAAATCATATAATATTGCAGAATCTGCTCCCTGTTCATGACCAGACCTGCTGCCTGTACATATTCCTCACACTCATTCAATGTAAAGGTCTGCAAGTGAATCTGTTCTGTCAGGCGGTTATATAATCCACCCTTGTTGTGAACTACTTTGGAGAGCATCCACGAAGTCGCAGATGCACAGATGATAAGCACCACATCCCTTCTGGCAGACGCAAATCCATTCCAGAAATTCTCCAATGCCATCATCAAATCTGATCTGGCTGTGTCCATCCACGACAACTCATCGATAAAAATAATCTTTTTCTTTTCACTGGACTGACGCACGAGGTCTTTTAGCAATTCAAAGGCTTCCAGCCAGTTTTTGGGTTTTTTATCCACCTTATAGCCTGTATCCTTTATTGAGGAGGTAAAGGCAAATAACTGCTCCTTCATGCCGCCTTCTGATAAACCGGCATGCTGAAAAGTGAATCGATAATTATAGCTTTCTCTGATTAAGAATGTTTTTCCCACACGGCGCCTGCCATATATTGCGACAAAATGCGATTGCTCGTCACATGAAATGGCTTTTAGCATTTCGAGTTCTTTCTTTCTTCCTAATAGCATGGCTTTCTCCTTTTATGTTTTATAATTTACTTAATGTCTATTATTTTCTGAGATTAAGTAAATTATAACACTGTTTTTGGTATAAATATAGAGTTATTTGCTTTATAATTTACTTAATCTTATTTTTTCAAGCATATTAAGAAGATTATAACATTATAATTGACACAATCATCCCATGGTGCTATCATCCGCAGTAGATAAGGAGAATTAAATATTATGCGTGATTTTACAGATGCTTATATGAAATTAGAAACCAACCTCACCGATTCCATCGCCGAGGAACAGGCTAAGCTTGGATATAGAAAAGAGTCTATCAGATTATACTATCCATTAGAGTCCTTAAACCACTTTTTTGACTGTCAGGGCTCTGTCGATGATATGGTAGATAGTTTACAGGGATTTTCCGATTATGTATCAGAAAGACTTGGAGCTGTGGAGATTTCCCACAAGGGAAAGAGATTCTGCTTCTGCCTTTCTCCACAAGCAACCGAGTATGTTCACAATAATAAATCCGACAATGGCTTTATATATGAATTAGTTGATGTCGTACAGGACAAAAGCACAAATCTTGACACTATCACCGCACTTTTTAAGAAGTGGGATGATGGCTGCACTGTGGAAAAAATCGACAATGGTGAGTTCGATTTGATGATTAAATTCAATAACTATGACGACCCTTATTTTTACTGCTTCAAGGACGAGGGCTGTCATGTCATATATCACAGATTTCTGCCGGAGGATTACAGGGATTTATTATAATGATTTTGTTTTTCACAATTTTCATCTATCAATTTACTTTTTCACTAATTGCTTGTTATAATATATATATTTTTTAATGCATAGGAGAAAAATATATGTTGAGCAAGAGAGATTTTCTAAAATATGCCTCCAAACTGGCATTTCCTATTATGATACAAAACCTGATCAGCACCCTGGTCAATATGGCTGACACCATCATGCTGGGCTATGTGAGCCAGACCGCCATGTCAGCTTCCTCGCTGGCTAATCAGTTCACATTTGTACTGTTTTGCCTATATTATGGGCTTTCTGCCGGTACTTCTGTTTTGTGCGCCCAGTATTTCGGAAAGGGTGATAAAAAAACAGTAGAAAAAATAATTGGCCTGGCAGAGCGTCTATCCATAATTATATCGCTGGTTTTCTTTGTTATATCCTTCTCTTTCCCAGCTTCTATTATGGGAATATTTACCAGCAGTCCTGATACTATAGCGGCAGGAAGCCAGTATCTTAAGGTTGTTTCCTTCTCATTTATTTTTATGGGATTTTCGCAGATATTTATGAGCGCACTTAGGAGTGTAGGAAAGGTCCTTCTGCCTTCTACTATATACATTATCTCACTTTGCGTAAATGTAGTTTGCAATGCCTCATTTATATTTGGATTATTTGGGCTTCCAAAGCTTGGGGTAACCGGTGTTGCCCTTGGAACTGTAATTGCACGTATCGTGGAAGTTTTAATTTGTCTTATATATTCTCTTGTCAGCAAGGGAATCAAATTCCGTGTTAAATACTTATTTGCCAAAACTGGTGTTTTAATGTCTGACTTTATCAAAATAGCAGCGCCTTCCGTTGTGAATGATGTTGTCTGGAGTCTGGCAAGCTCGGTTTTTGCCGCTATTCTTGGGCATATAGGTGACGATATGGTCGCCGCAAATGCCGTGGCTATCATGGTTGTAAATATTGGAGCTATCGCCTGTCGTGGCTTTGCCAATGCCACTACAATCATTGTCAGTCAGGAGCTGGGGCAGAACCATATTGAAGCTGCAAAGGAATATGGCAGGCGTATGCTCAACATCACAATCGCAGTAGCTCTGATTGGATGCGCTATTATAATTGTAATCCGACCAATAATGATTGATTTTTATCGCGACAAGCTTTCCGAAACTGCCATATCATATCTGGGCAGTCTCATGATTATGACCACCTGGCGTCTCATTGGTGAGGGTATCAATACCTGCCTCATATGTGGCTGCTTCCGTGGTGGCGGTGATGCCAAGTTCGGCATGATTACTGATACCCTGTGTATGTGGCTTATTGCGGTTCCGCTTATGGCGATTGCGGCTTATGTGTTTAAGCTGCCACCGCTTGGAGTGTACTTTGTCATGACGCTGGATGAGTTTGAGAAGATGCCCTTTGTGTTCTGGCACTATAAAAAAGGAAATTGGACCAAGAATATTACAAGAGAGTTTGAATAACTCCATAGGTTATACATAAAACCTGCCACTGGCAGCTTCTCTTGCATACTTTGGTATTAAAAAGGCAGGACGCTATCGTAACACCCGATAAAGCTTCCTGCCTCATTTACTTATCTCTTTTTCTTAATCCGTCTCTTATAGCCTTCTCTCAGCTTCTCCTCCAAAACCGTGAGATTCCTGAACAGCGATTCTGCTGCAAATCCAAACACAATCATAAGAAGAATACATATGCTTGACAGGTTGGTCAGTGCAAACAAATCTTTTAAAAAATATACACACAACACAAATCCCGCAACGTTTATACCTATTACCACATATTTCATGGTGTTTAATGGCTCGCTGATTTTGAATAAAATCATAAATCCTACAACCGACAGTACCATGGTTGCTATTGTACCTATGCTTTCCTCCGGTATGGAAAAGACTGCTCCGCACACAACCAGAGCACTAATGGCGATTACATCCGTAAGTCCGCCGGGCAACGCCTTTAGCATAACATTTGTCAGGAAATGCCCCTTGATTCTCTCCTTATTAGGCTCCATTGCCAGAAGGAATCCCGGAAGACCTATGGTAAACATGCTGATAAGCGATATCTGCGATGGCTCCAGTGGGTAGGTGAACATGGAGATAACCGAAAACAGGGCAAGCAGTAAGGAAAATATATTTTTTACCAGAAAGAGGCTGGCTGAACGCTCGATATTATTTACCACCCGGCGTCCCTCATACACCACATCCGGCATGTGCACAAAATCCGAATCCAGCAGTACAACCTGTGCCGCCTGGGCTGCTGCCTCACTTCCCGAAGCCATGGCAACACTACAGTCCGCATCCTTCATGGCAAGAATATCGTTTACACCATCTCCTGTCATGGCTACAGTATGTCCCTTATGCTGTAATGCTTTCACAAGCTGCTGCTTCTGCTTAGGCGTAACTCGTCCGAAAACAGTGTACTGGGAAACAGCCTTTGCAATTTTCTCCTTGCTGTCAAGGCTGGCAGCATCAATATACTTGTCTGCATTTTCTATTCCTGCCTGCATGGCAATCTGAGAAACAGTCTTTGGATTGTCACCAGAGATAACCTTTATGGCAACCCTCTGCTTCTTGAAATATTCAAAGGTCTTAACCGCATTCTGGCGAATCGGATTTGCCAGTGCCACAAAGCCAAGCGGGATAGTCTTATCAGAGTCTCGCCTTGCAAAAAGCAGGACTCTGTCTCCTTTTTCAGTGTAGGATTGTATCTCATTCTCTACAATATGAAAATCGTCACCCAGGATAAACTCCGGTGCTCCCAACAGATATGTGCCATCTGCAAATGTGATGCTTCCGTACTTGCGGCTGGATGAAAAAGCCTGCTGGTCTATTATTCTGCCTGCAATATCATTATGTGAATTGTGTATTTTCAAACCAGAATCACCGGTTTTTACAAAGCCTTCAGCATATTCCTTAAGGGCAAGCATTGTGGCATTGTTATCTTTTGAGGCATAGGCATAGCGTACAATCAACTTTTTCAATTCATCCAGTGACAGCTCTGAATGACCGGCTGTTTGTTCCTGCTTCTGCAGTAAGATGTTCTCCCTCATGCAAGACTGAACATTGTCTGCCGGCTTTAACTGGCTCTCATTCTTGCCGGACTGGTCATTATATGTCGGCTTTAACTGGCTTTCCCTCATGCCAGACTGGTCATTATATGCCGGATTTGAACAGCTCTGGCATAAAAATATATCGCTGACCTTCATATCCGGCTCTGTTATGGTACCGGTCTTGTCAACGCAAAGCACATCTACACGGGCAAGTGTCTCAATACTCTTCATGTCGTGAAGCAGTACCTTTTTATTGGCAAGCTTCATGGTGCTTAAAGCCAGCGCAATTGTTGTCAGCAGATAAAGTCCCTCCGGAATCATTCCAATAATCGCGGCAACTGTGGATGTCACGCTCTTGCTGATAGACACATCATTCACGAAATGGCTCTGCCAGAACAGAATAATTCCGATAGGAATAATCACAATTCCAATCCACTTGACAATCTGGTTAATGGAACGAATCATTTCCGACTGTTCTTTGCTTCCCATGGATTTTGCCTCCATGCTGAGCTTTGAGATGTATGACTCATTTCCCACCTTTTCAAGTCTCGCATAGCACTCACCAGACACCACAAAGCTGCCTGACATAAGAGTGCTTCCCACAGGCTTTTCCACCTCGTCAGCTTCACCAGTGAGCAGGGATTCGTTTACCTGAATACTTCCGTCAATCACCACCGCATCTGCGCAAATCTGCTTTCCGGCTGTCAGCAGGATTACATCATCCTTCACCAGCTTTTCCGTGGCAATCTGCGTCATTTCGCCATTTCTGATGACATCCGCATGGGGTGCGTTTAATAGGCTCATTTTCTCAAGAGTCTTCTTGGCGCGCAGCTCCTGCACGATACCGATTACTGTATTTCCAATAATAATTGGCAAAAATGTGAGATTACGGAAGGAACCTACCGCTACAAGCAGTATGGTGATAACCAGAAAAATCAGGTTAAAATATGTACATACATTGGAAACTATTATTTCCTTTGTAGTTTTGTCCGTTGATATATCAGTGTGATTTGTGAGCCCCTGCTCTATTCTTTGCTCTACTTCTGCATCCGTTAAACCTATATGCTCCATGACTTCTCCCTGCTGTACTCGTTATATCATGTGCATTTGCACATGATATATGATAATCTATGCGCATCCGTGCTTCCGCACTCCGCGTCTGATATAATTTCGCTACGCTCGTTATATCATATTTTGCATTTATAATGATACAATCCGAGATTATATTCAATGCAGAATTCATTAAAAGTTTATGAAGAGTTTCTAAATATAATTACAGCCACCACTCCGGTGTCAGCTCACCCAAAGTCATTATCTTATTATTGTCATAATCCATCATTACCTCAACATCTCTATAATCTTCTGGCATGAGCTGAGTCATAAATTCACGACAGGCTCCACAAGGTGCCATCGCCTTTCCCTCTCTGTTTATGGCTATGACACGCCTGATTGAATCCTCACCATTTGTAAGCATATTGAAAATAGCATTTCGCTCTGCGCAGATTCCCAATGTACAGGCTGTATCTACGCACACTCCCACATATATTTTACCTGAAGTGGATTCCACTGCGGCTGCTACTCCACCAACCTCCATAGTCCTTGAAACCTCTCGTGGCTTCAATACATGTTTTGCTGCCTTATATAATTCCTGCCATTCCTTATCCATTATCTGTTTCCACTCCATTTCATAATCTTTTTCGTCGTTAGTCTCATCTAACCCATCACCTTGTATTTTAAAGGCTGTCTACAATTCAGCCCACAGCCTCGGTCTCCTCGGCCTTATCCATAAGTTCATTTTCCACAATAGCTGAGAGCTTCTCTTTTATAATGCGTGAGTTTTCGCCTGCCTGGATAGATAGAACGCCCTCAATCACAAGCTCCATGGAGAGTGCCTCTGCCGCTCCACTCTTTTCAAGCTTGCGCGCAATAGGAATACAAATCCAGTTGGCAATGATAGAGCCATAGAGGGTCGTAATCAGTGCCAGTGACATGCCGGAACCGATTGCCGAAGGATCCGAGCCCATGGTTTTCATCATATTAATCAGTCCAATCAGGGTTCCAACCATGCCCCAGGCAGGAGCATAGGCGCCAAAATCCTCCCAGAATTTTACTCGTTTTTTATTACAATCGTAGGTATGCGTCAATTCTGCTTCCAGAATGTCTCTGACCAGTTCCGGATCTGCTCCGTCCACAACCAGCCGAATGCCCTTTTCCAGATAAGGGTTGCCCAAATCCTGCGTTATATCCTCCAATGACAACAAGCCTTCTTTTCTTGCCGTGTCTGACATTTGCAGAATTGTCTGAGTCAATTGCCCGGCATCTACTTCATTATTTTTAAAAGCGACCAACAGACCTTTTGCTCCATAAGCAAAATCCTCAAAAGAATCGGCGGTGGTAAGCACCGCGCAAAGGGCTCCGCCTGCAGTCAAAATAAAGGATGGCAGATGCAGATAATCAACAATCGACGACAGACCACCATTCGTTGCCACTCCAAATATAATTGCCATAAAGCAAAGGAAAAATCCCGTCATCCCAGCCTTGTTAAGTTTCATCTTTTATCACTCCTTGTCTCATTTGTTATGATAAAAGCATAGGGGATGTGGGGCGTAGAGAAAACCTACGAATCGTAGAATGACTCTACTCTTTGGTTTTCAGGCTCTACTACATACGTTGTTCCAGTAGAAAAAGGACGAGATATGCAATCAGCGCATACAATATGGATAAAATACAGACTGCCAGATTTGCACCAAGCACAATCGTACTTTCTATATTCCCAATGACGCAAATCACCGCTACCAGACTTTCACATATAGCCACAGGAATCACAATCCTGCGCAAGAACGGAATCACTTCCTTTTTGGTCCTTTTCCCTGAAAACAGGGTCAATGCCACACAGATACAAGCCAAGACCAAAAAAGACGGCACATCCAGATACCATGTCATATTTAACCCGGATAACGAAAATAATCCTGCCACGCCCAAAACCAGTAAAACTCCACCCAGAATTAAAGACCAGCGGTTTTGCTTTTTAGTCTCATGGTTTTCCTGCAGGAGATAGAGCATATTGTCCTCTGCCTTTTTCGGATATTCCTCTGGCGGAAGCTTCTCACCGGAGAGCAGCTCGTTGATACTGATATGTAACGCCGCGCACAAATCCTCCATATAGGAAACATCCGGCATTCCCTTACCAGTTTCCCATTTTGAGATTGTCTTGTCGCTGATGTGCAGGATATCTGCCAGCTCTTTTTGCGTCATTTCATTTTCTCTGCGCATCTTTTGGATAAATGCGCCTATATTTTCCTGTGCCATGGTTTACTCCTGTAATTTCTTTGTGGTTTGATTAGCTTAGATGACTTTCAAAGCAGAGATACTTTCCCACACATTCAAATCCACATTCTTTTGCGTCCGCCTCACCCTCTTCATCACAAAAGAAGGTCATGACTCTGCCATCTCTGCTCTTTGCATCAGCTAATGCGGCATTTATTAATTCCTTAAACAAATCCGAATCATATTCACCCTTGTTCATGTCAATGCCGAAAATCTCATACCAGTCATCCTTAGCAGTTGTATAATAAACTGCTCCCTGGGGTTCTCCGGCTTCTTCCCTTACAAATATTCTCCAGTTTTCCAAGGCTTTAAACATTCTCTCTGAACTCCAATACATATCTCCATCTACCTGGTCATGCAGTATCTTAAAGCTCGCGAAATTGTCTTTTCCGATTGCTATAATCTTATCGCTTACTTGAAAATTATCAAGCTTATCAAGATGGGCTGTATTATTGTAGTCGTCACCTACAAGCTCAAAATCTTTTGCTGAAAGAGTTTCCACAGCCGCTTTATTTTCAGCTGGAAATCCCATAAATATGTCATAACCTTTAAACTTTTCTCCGACATACTCCAAAAATTCTGTCAGTGCCACTTCTGTAGCTTCATTTATGTTAAAGCTGTTTATAGACAAGTAATTGTCCTCTGGAATCCATGAATAATGAATCACTCCCTGCACTTTCGCTCCATGCTCAAACAAGAGCATGTCCTCCGTATCCCGCTCAAAGGCTTTTAAAGACCTCTCCACGAACATCGCCTTTGTCTTTATGCCATCGCAATATGTAGGGTAGCTGGACTTGGTCAAATCACTTGCCAGCTCATAGGCAAAATCGCTATATTTTAAAAAATCATCTTTTGTGCATGTGGTTAACATTTTCTCTCCTCGATTTACAATTACCGTGTTTCTTTACCTTGTTTTTTAGCAAGCTTATAGTCCTTCTTAAACTAACCTGTAACCTTTATTTCATATTTTGTCATGCATCTAATTCTGCAAATAACCCATCAACATCATGTTTCCCCTTGGTGAGCCTGCCACAAACCCTGTAATACTATGATAATGCACCATCAATAATAAAACCCTTCTCTCCGAAGCAGTTTCACAAACTCAAAAATCTGTTTTCCATCCACTTCAAATGGAAAAACAAATGAAAATCCAATTTCTTTTTCATCGCAGCCACGGATATTCTCTTTCAAATCCTGTACTGTCTGTCCAGGATGGTAGAAATCCGTAAGGTAATCATCAACACCATATGCCTCGAATTCACATCCCGCAAACTTTTCAAAAGAGTACTCCAAAGCTGCATTTCGATTCAACTTTGTTGATATAGTAATTTTATCAAACGGAATCTCAATATCGCAAAGTCCTTTTACATCAATCACTGGGATTGGATAGGATTCTCTAACCCACTTCTCGTTTTCATCTTTGTGATAATGTCCGTTATACCAACCAGATACTACTTCAAAAATTCTGTGAGACAGGGCGCAGACAAGCTCTGCCTGTTTTGATTCCAGACTGTGATAAGCAGTATTGATATCTGTTAGTTCTTTCTCTGTAAGCCTTTTATAAACCATCTCATCCCTCATATTTGGTTTCCTCACATGAATTTTAACTCCATATTAATTGACTTTTCCGTAAAACCATAGTTCTTGTACATCTCATTTTCAAATCTCATGCTTCCGCAGATTGTGACTACTTCACATTTTGCGCCCATACTCATTTATGTCCTCCTAAAATATATTTCGTTCCTCTACCCTTGCCTTCAACTTCCACAATCCCCTTTTGAATCATATCTTTTAATAACTGAGTTGTTTTTGATTTTCCAAAAGGTACATACGGTGCTATCTCACTAATTGATTTCAACACGTTCTTACTTAATATTTTATATACTGATATTTCATCTTCTGTTAAGCTCAGGTTTTCCTCAAAAACAGGTAAGGTAATCTTTATTGTATTTTGCGATACTTCAAAGACCGGTTTTCTTAATCCATCATTATACAGTTGTTTTATTCTTGTGATGCCTGTACCAAAAATCTCCACAAAGCCTAATCTATAGAATACGTTTGCAAGATTTCTGTTTCTTAACACGGATAGTTTTCCTGATAAGTACTCTTCTTCTGTTATCCCAGATGGTAATCCTCCCGGTGAAATTATCTCTATTCTATCATCAAACATTAACACTCTGATTTGGGATTCCACATCCCATGCTCTATGAATAAGTGCATTGGCAATAGCTTCTCTGAATGCCGCTTCGGGTATTTTCTCTACGCTTTTTCTCTCTGCCCCCTGTATTACTTCATATTTGTAGTAATCCCTGAATGTATCTATCGTCTTATCATATACATCCAGAATTGATATATTTTCAAAGGTTGCTCTCTTCTGAATAATGCTGATATTTTCGCCGAACTTAACAATATCGATTCCCGGAAAATGATTTTTGTCGGCAAGCAGTCCCGCTGCATTATTATATCCATTTGCCTCGTTATATAAATTTAATGTCTTAAGCGTATCCTGATTAAAAGTCTCTATTTGTATATATTCCTTTAGCTTTTGACGCAGAATTCCAAATGTTAATACCTGGTCACTACATGGAAGCTCTTCAAATTTTATATTTTTTCCTTCCAGAATAAGTCTTGAAAGCTCTAATGTGTCTACTTCTATAGTCGCTGTATCATTTCGCTTATATGCCTTTGACTTATATAAATATGGTTTTTGAATACCGCTTTGTACAATCAATTTTATTGTATTATCACTTTGTATATCGAGTTTATAATCGGGCTGTGGTGAAATACTGTCATTGATTTTATTTTCAATATCCAAACAGGACTGCTTTACATCAGAAAGTCCTTTGATATTACCATTATCATCAATTCCAAAATAAATTACTCCACCATCATAATTAGAAAAGGCGCTTACTGTTTTTAAAAAGGTATTTGTGATTGATTCCTTGAATTCTACTGTTCTTGTTTCATACATGGCAACTACTTCCTTTTTAATTTATTGTAAGTATTATATGCAAAAACAACCGGAAAATCAATCGTATTTTTTTGCGATTGATTTTCCGGTTGTTTATAATCACATTTTAAATCATATTTTATTTGTGATCCTTGTAGTTGCTGTAAGCCTTTGGCTTCTTCTTTGTCTCAGCCCAAAGCTTCTCTGCACATGGAGTCCAGTTCTTAGCATACTCCTCACACTTTGCACAAAGGTGCTCTGCTGACTCAGGTGACTGTACATCTGTAGATTTTGCACCGGTCTCCTTTACCATTCTCTGGAGAATCTCTGGATTCTCAAGCATTGGACATGGTCTCAAATGGTTCTCATTGAATGGCTGGTTGTTGTGGTATGCCATAAATAATGGCTGCTTCAAAATCTCAAGCATGCTGTGTGTACGGATGTTAGCTCCTGAGTAATGGATAAATACGCAAGGCTCTGCATCTCCGTTTGCATTGATATGGAAGTAGTTTCTTCCTCCGGCAATGCATCCTCCTACAAACTCTCCATCGTTCTGGAAGTCCATGGTAAAGATTCCCTTGCCTGTTGTCATGTTTCTGATTTCTCTTACTCTGTCCTTTACAACGATACGCTGCTCCGGTGTTGGTAAGAGGTCTGGTGTTGCATCGTTTCCTACTGGCATATAGTGGAAGTAAAGTGCATATCTGCATCCCTTCTCAACCATAAGGTCTACAAATTCCTCGCTTGTTACTGTGTCATAGTTCTTTGATGTATAGCAGATAGATGTACCGAATACAAGACCATTCTTCTTGAGTAAGTCCATAGCATTCATTACTTTTCCAAATACACCGTTTCCTCTTCTTAAATCATTTACCTCTGAAAATCCCTCAAGGCTTATTGCAAGATACAGATTTCCAACTCTCTTTAACTCCTGACAGAATGCTTCATCTACAAGTGTTCCATTTGTAAATGAAAGGAATGCACAGTCGTTGTGCTTCTCGCAAAGCTTGATTAAGTCTGCTTTTCTAACTAATGGCTCTCCACCTGTGAACATATAAAGGTATGTTCCAAGCTCTTTACCCTGCTGTACTACCCTATCCATCTCATCAAATGTGAGGTTTAACTTGTTTCCGTACTCTGCTGCCCAGCATCCTGTACAATGTAGGTTACATGCACTTGTTGGATCCATAAGAATAAGCCATGGCACATTACAATCATATTTTTCTCTGTTTTTACGAATTGTCTTTGTTCCGTACATAAATGCCTCAAAGCCAAGATTTAAAGCCATTGTCTTTAATACATGCGGATCTACCTCGTCAAGGACTCTGTTAATATACTTGTTGAAAGCACCATCCTTGTTGCAGACCATTTCTCTTGCCTTGTCATAGTTTACGTCCAGCTTTTCCTCAGACATATATTTCTGCATAAAGTCGATGAGCTTACAGACTCCTTCTTCTCTATTTTTATCCACATTCTTTAATACAACATCAATTGCTTTTGATGCTACAGCTCTTGCTGCTGAATGTCCTAAGTTACTCATTTTTCTTTCCTCCAAATATTAATCAATATCTATAATATCTTTTTCTCTCTTAATTGTATGCACAGTACTCTGAACAACTACCAAATTCATTATTCCGTCAAAGCACAGGCACAGTCCAACTAATCTTGTAATAACTGCTACTGTCTTAAATGGCACAAACAAAAGCATCACGCCGACCACAGCCACAATAATTGCGATTATCAGAATTACCCACCAGTTAGTTATACCAAACCTCTTTGCACTTATTGATGTCTGTATTCTCAGTGCAGCATCTGCAATCATGAATATGCCAATACACGGTGCTATAACACCTATGAAGGTGGCCGATTTGAATATCAATAATATTCCTAGAATCGCTGATATAATTCCAAGTCCCAAATCAAACTCAAACGCCAGTTGAAATATGTCTTTGGAAAAATATCCCACCAGTCTTAATATTCCATGTGCGATAAGAAATACGCCTATTATCTTGCATATCATATCCAGACCAATCTCCGGCTTGACAAGTAATACAAAACCTATTGCAATGAAACAGACAGTTGCAATTGCATACAACCGCTTAATTGCTTTCAATCCTTGCATCCTTTTCACTCCTTTCTATCTTGGTATCTTACCTCTTATCAGATAAAAATAATACAGATAAAAAATGAGCTGTGTCTAATTTTTAGACACAACTCAAAATCTGTCTGATTTTACTTGCCGTCAAACATCTCAAGCAAATCCCTTATTGTCACCTCGTATGATTTGGATATTTTTTCCAGAAAATCCTCCTTATATGGCGGCATTCCACGCTCTATCCATTTCATCGTGGTACCACATATGGCATTTGTGTAAAAATGAGATATGTAATTTATGTTTTCCTCGCTTATCCGATAAGCCTCTGCTGTCTTCTTTACTGCCCTCTTTACAAAATCCATTGTGACTGCATCAAAATAATTTAGTAAAATATCTCCATTTTTTGACTGATATATATTGATAACAGCTTTTTTATTATTTACTACAAAAGAAGCGGTTTTCTTATACTCTTCCAGAAAAGAATCGCTTTCCTCCACATCCTCAAGCATCTGCTTTTTCTCTATCTCAAATATTGAATACAATACGTCATATACATTATCAAAATAATAATAGAATGTGTTCCTGTTTATTTCGCTCCGCTCACAAATATCTTTTACAGTAATCTTGTCCAGAGATTTTTCTTCCAGAATCTTCATGAACTCATGCATTATTGCTTTCCTCGTAAACTTCGACATTACTTACCATCCTTTATAGCCTAATAATAATGCAATGTTTGCTCTCACCATTATAATTAACTGGTGGCATTTTAGTCAAGCAGAATATGCCCTATTTTATTCCCTCCTATTCTTTCCTGTACTTAAGTGGTGACATTTCATATGTCTTTTTGAAGCTCCTTATGAAGTAGCTCACATTCTGGTAGCCGCTTTGCATTGCGACTTCTGTTATTGGAAGAGCAGTCTCCTGCAGCAATTGTCTGGCATGTTCCAGACGCAGGTGATTTACGTACTGTGACAGAGTTATATGAAAGTGCTCCTTGAAATATCTGGATATATATTTTTCTGAAAGGTGAAACTGGGCACCAAATTCTTTCAGGTATATTTTCTCTGTGTAATTTTGCTGTATATAGGATATCATTTCCTTCTCTATTGTATTTCTGCCACTTGTGGCATTGTCCACTATTAAGCCTTCCTGCCACATTTTAAGGATAAATTGTAACAGGGTCATTTTGATTTTTAGCTGGACTATTATTTTCTGCTCTGTTTCACTGTTTTTTAACTGATGAATGTCTATTAATTCTTCACATATATCTCTTGCTGCTTTTCCTATCTGTGGATATATCATAAGTCGTCCGTTGTTTAATGGCTCAAGCACTTCCTTATCCAGTATATCTTCTGTATTAAATGTGACATATCTCATCGGAAACAAAAAGGTATAGTAATCCGCTCCTCCTGTCTGTGAACCCATAAAATGCAGATTTCCCGGCGACACGACAAAGGCATCCCCGGGGGTTCCTATATAGCTCTCTCCTGCGATATTCACATTGAGAGAGCCTTCTTTCACATATATTATTTCCAGTTCATCATGCCAGTGTACTGGTATCTGAAAGGCACGATTCACACCCTTGATATGATAGGTGCTGAACGGATTATCCTTTGTACCATGTGGCTTGTTTTCCTTTAATTCATAGTACATATTATTCTCCTACGATTCTACAAGTCTCTTATTTCTCCACTTACCACTCTTCCATCTGATTACCATTCCCACTGCTCTGGCGCACTCATCCGCTGCCATGGCGATATAAGCTCCGACAGCCAAAAGTCCCAGATGTATTCCGAGGAAGTAGGTTCCGCCTACTGCGAAAAGGTACATAAATATAGCTCCCATCACTACCGGAAATAGTGCATCTCCACTGGTTTTTAGTGCCTGTCCGTAGACCAGATTGGTCACTCGTCCAAATTCAAGGAAGATGTCTACTACCAGGAGCTTGACCACCAGATTTATCATCTGTACATCATCCGTAAAGATATGGACTATAAAATGTCCTGAAGCCGCAAAGGTTACCGAAAAACAGGTGGCTGCGATGATTCCATATATGGCTGCCTTTTTGGTTCCCTTATTGCACTCATCATATTCCATTGCTCCAATCCGCCAGCCTGTCATGATGGCATTTGCCTGTGCCAGGGCTGCTCCTACACAGTATGAGAAATTTGCTATCTGCATGGCATATGACCGGGCAGTGACATTCATTCCATCTGTGTCCATCTGGTTCATATAACGCACAATCAATGTCATGGCTATATTGTAAAGGGCTGTCTCACAGGCTGATGGAAAGCCGATTTTTATAATCTGTCCCAATATTCTTCCTGCCGGCAGACGGTCTGGACTCTGCTTTGCCTTTATAAGCACAGCTCCCATGGCTGCCACGATAATTAGGTTAACAACTCGTGATATAACTGTGGCTACTGCAACACCCATTACTCCCCAGTCCATCACAAAAAGGAATATTGAGTTTAATACTATATTAAGTACATTTCCTATAATTGTTCCTATCAGAGAATGCTTTGTATAACCGAACACTCTCAAGTAGCTGGCAAAAATAGGTATAAGTGCATTTAGAAAACATGCACCTCCTACAATCTTAAGGTAAGTCTCCGCCGGCTCCATAAGAGCTGGTGCTATACTCACTATCCTGAGCATGCTGCCTGAGAATAATGCCAGAAATACAGACATAAGCACACCAATCACTGCATTAAATGCCAGTCCCAGCTGTCTTGCCTGATAAGCAATTCCCGGTCTGCCGGCTCCGATATTTTGTGTCATTACTGCCACCATTCCCGAAGATATAACTCCAAACATGATGATAAAGACACCTATATATGTATTTGCTGTACCTACAGCTCCAACTGCCTGATCGCTCACTGATGACAGCATCAGGGTATCAACCATACCGGACAGCATATAAAACAATGTCTCAAAACAAATCGGTACAAATAACTGTGTTAACGTTTTTCTCTCTACTGACATATCATTTCTCCTCATATATCGACTTAACCGCGTATCAATAATACGACTTAACGCTAACTATTTCTTGTAATATTTCATGTAAAAATTGTACTTTTTCTACTTTATTCATACTTTTGTGGCAATACACTCCCTGATTGCTCCGTTCGCTAAATAAAGACATAAATACCTCACCCAAATTTTGTTATGCTATGCCAATTATACCAGAGATTATATGGCTTTGGGATGTTGTTTTCTATTTTTTACAATCATAAGCTTAATTAAAAAATTTAGTTGTGTGTTGACAATTAGCATAATTAGCTATATATTGGTTTTCGACATATGTCGGAAATAAAGAGGTGATTTATAATGGCGAGACCCAGCAGATGTAGAAAAATATGCTTAGAACCTGCTTATGACAATTTCAGACCAGATGGCATACCTGCCAGTGAAACCGTTAACATGACTGTTGATGAGTATGAAGTCATGCGGCTCATTGATTTGGAAAACTGTACACACGCTGAATGTGCCAGACAGATGGGCATATCCCGAACCACTGTTACAGAAATTTATGAAAATGTGCGCTATAAGCTTGCTGACAGCGTGGTAAATGGAAAACCATTATACATATCAGGGGGCAACTATACTATCTGTGACGGAAATGACAGCTTCTGCTGTAACAAAAAACGCTGTAAAGCCTCTGTACCGATTAAACAAATCTCAATTAAAGGAAAGGTGGATAAACAAATGCGTATAGCTGTAACTTACGAAAATGGAGAAATATTCCAGCACTTCGGACATACAGAACAATTTAAATTGTATGATGTGGAAAATGGAGAGATTAAGCAGACCCAGATAATTGATACTAATGGTCAGGGACATGGTGCTCTGGCTTCCTTCCTGGTACAGGCCCAGGCAGATGTACTTATCTGTGGTGGTATCGGCGGAGGAGCCCAGGCTGCACTGGCTTCCTGCGGTATCAGGTTATTTGGTGGTGTCAGCGGTAATGCCGATGATGCTGTACAAGCATTTATAAGTGGACAGCTGAATTACAATCCTGATGTACAATGCTCGCATCATGAGCATGGACACTCATGCGGCGGACACCAGTGTGGTGAGGACAAGCATGGTTGTGCAGGCAACTAGGATTTCCTGCATACTTTGCTGCAATAATAGGGATGGATGATAAATATCCATCCCTATTATATCTACATTTACTTTATCTACATTTACTTTTACTTCATCACTCTGACTTCTTTCTAACGAGAAACATAGCAATTCCCGCCCCACATATGATGAGATATCCGGCTATACTGATGATATCCGGCACCTCTCCCAGGAAGATGATTCCAAGCAGGGCAGCAAACACAATCTGTGTATAGTCATATACCGACAGCTCGCTTGCCGGCGCATAGGTGTATGCCGCAGTAATTGAAAACTGTCCCAGAGTAGCGGAAAGTCCTGCCATAATCAGGGATGCAAGCTGCCACCATTCCAGCGGTTCATGGTCAAAAATAATAAATGGAACTGCACACAGGCAGGAGAAAACCGAGAAGCAGAATACAATCAGAGGTCCCGGTGCCCCGTGCTTTGTGGCAAGGCGCACATTAGTATAGGCAAGTCCAGCTCCCATGCCGCCAATCATTCCTATTAATGCCGGAAAAGTAGCCACGCTGTCAAAGCCCGGACGCAGGATAAAGAGTGCTCCCATAAATGCCACAATCACACATACAAACTGGTAGGGCTTTATCTTTTCCTTTAATAAGAAGTAGGAAAAAATAATGGCAAAGAACGGCGATAATTTATTGAGCATGGAAGCATCTGCTATATTCAATTTACCTATTGCGTAAAAATTTGCAAATATTCCTATTGTTCCAAAAAGAGACCTGAAAAAGATATATTTCCCAGTGCCCTCTGGAATTTTAAACTCTATCTTCTTCTGCTTCATCACCACAAAGGCGAAAAATATAGCCACCAGATTTCTGAAAAAGCTCTTTTCTATGGCTGGCAGATCACCTGCAAGCTTCACAAACAAATTCATGAGCGCAAAGCCTAAAGCCGCCAGAATTATATAAAATATACCCTTGTATTTTTCATTGATTTTCATGTCTATACCATCTTTCCTCTTCTATTCTGAATACAATAAGGATGGAGAATAAATCTCCATCCCTACTATATCACGCTTCTTATCAATTATGTTTAATTTTTGAAATATTATCCTGACCAGCCACTTGATGCTTCATGGATATAACTGCCATACTAATTATTGAAGTGCCCCAGGAAATCTCTCACCCTGTCATTTGCAGGATTTTCAAAAAACTCCTTCGGCTCAGAGTCCACACAGATATTCTTGTCATCTATAAACAGGATTCTGGACGACACATCCCTTGCAAATGCCATCTCGTGAGTGACAATAATCATGGTCATGCCCTCTCTGGCAAGCTCACGAATCAGGTTAAGCACCTCTCCAACCATCTCAGGGTCAAGAGCTGATGTTGGTTCATCAAATAGGATTACATCCGGATTCATAGCCAGGGTTCTTGCGATTGCTATTCTCTGCTTCTGTCCACCTGACAGGCTGGCAGGATAAGCATCTGCTTTTTCAAGAAGTCCCACCTTTTTAAGCAGGGACTCTGCCTGGGCTGCTGCATCCTCGTCTGACATTTTCTTAAGCTTCATAGGTGCAAGCTTCAGATTTTCCAGCACCGTCATATGAGGAAAAAGGTTAAACTGCTGAAAGACCATACCGATTTTCTGGCGTACCTTATCCACAGAAACTGATTTATCCAGTAAGTTTTCCCCCTCGAAGATGATTTCTCCACAATCAGGCTTTTCCAGAAGGTTCATGCTTCTGAGCAGGGTGGATTTGCCACAGCCGGAAGGTCCAAGGATTGAGACCACCTCACCCTTATATATTTCCAGATTGATGTCCTTTAAAATCACCTGCTTGTCGAAGGATTTGGTCATATTCTTTATCTGTATTAATGGTTCATTACTTTTCACGTTTAAGCCTCCTCTCTAAGCGGCTCACAAAGCTTGTCATTATCATAACTAAAGCCAGGTAGACAAGTGCAACTGATACCAGAGGAACCAGAGCCTCATAGGTGTTGCTCCTGATGATGTCTCCTGCCTTGGTCAAATCCATAAGCCCAATGTAACCTACAATCGAGCTTTCCTTTAAGAGGGCTATATACTCGTTGAAGATTGCTGGAAGAGAAACCTTAATCGCCTGGGGCATAATGATATATCTGACAGTCTCGTGATAGTTAAAGCCCATGCTTCGTCCAGCCTCAAACTGTCCAATCTCAATTGCCATGATTCCTGAACGGATTGCCTCTGACAGGTAGGCTCCTGAGTTTAATCCAAAGGCAATAACTGCTGCAATCAGCGGATTTACCGCAGTCTGTGCAAATACTACATAGTACATAATCAGAAGCTGCACCACCATTGGTGTTCCACGGAAAACTGTGATGTATACCTTAAAAATAGCATTTAGTATGCGTATCCACACGCTTTTCTCATCATTTCGCTCATATGCCACCCGGACATTCGCTATGCTTGAACCTATAAGTATGCCAATAAGTCCTGAGAATACTGTGATGAGAAGTGTGTTCGCAAGTCCTTTTGGTATGTACTGCCAACGGTTTTTCTCGATAAAGGTCTGATATATTTTGTCAGCCAAAGACATCTTTTCAGCATTTTCTCCATTATTATAGATGATTACCTGCTTTGCAGTTGTGTATGACTCGGAAAAACTTATATTTTTTAATCTATCCTCTGTCACTGTAAGTCCTGCTGCCGCCACATCTGCCTTGCCGCTCTGGACTGCCATGATGACGGAATCAAATTCCATGTCTGAAACTACCAAATCCATATTGAGATAGTCAGCAATCGCCTGCATCATATCGATATCTATACCAACTGCGGTCTTGTCCTCGTAATACTCATATGGAGGAAAAGCAACATTTGTAGCCATAGTTAATGTACCATTCCCGCGGGTAAGTCCTTCAGGTGATTCATATGGATGTTCTCCCTTTTCATCACCTATGTAGTTTGCCACGATTTCGTCCATGGTGCCATTGACCTTGATAGCTTCCAAAGCATCATTTATCTGGTATAAAAGCTCCGTGTTTTCCTTAGCGATTCCGATTGCATATTCTTCCACTGCAAACTCTTCATCTGCAATGGTAAGCTCATTATTTTTCTCCACAAAGGCTAATGCCGGCTGTTCATCAATCAACACCGCGTCGATTTTTTGCTGCTTTAAAGCCTGAACCGCATCCGCACCCTTGTTGTAGCGGATAACCTCCGTGCCCGGATTCTCTGCAACAAAGTTCTCTGCATAAATTGCACCAGTAGTTCCAATCTGTACACCGATTGTGGTGCCGGCTAAATCATCAACGCTCTCTACTGCCAGAGGCTTGCTGTCATCATCTTTCCCACAGCCTGCCACTGATAGACAGATGAACAGGGTAAGGAGAAAAATACTCCATCTCTTTTGTTTTTTATTCATATCTCATACACCTTTTTTGCATATTTATTCACAACGAAGGTATGATACCATAATTCTGCCTAAATTTAAAGGGAAATTTGCAGCATATCAACCTAATATGCACTGATAACTTTCTGGATACATGACAGCTAAAAGAATAGGGATGGAAATTTCTATCCATCCCTGCAATACTATGAATTAAGTCTACCCAATATCTTGTTCAAGAGCTTATATAAATCCGCAGCCTCCTCAGGCTCCAGACAGACACAGCCCGCCATCTGCTCCGGCACACAGAGAGCCTTCTCCCTCAAAGCCTGACCCTGAGCAGTTATGCTTACATTAAGAACCCTCTCATCCTCCTTGGATCGGTTTCTCTCAACCCAGCCCTTCTTCTCCATGGTCTTAAGGAGCGGTGTCAGAGTTCCGGAATCCAGATACAGATACTGTCCCAGCTCCTTAACCGTCAGCTCCTTGTGCTCCCACATGACCATCATTGTGATGTACTGGGTGTAGGTCATGTCCAGCTTGTCAAGGAAAGGCTTGTAGTGCCTGACTATCTCCTTGGAAGCCGCATAGAGAGGGAAGCACAGTTGATTTTCAAGTTTCAATTTATCATACTTATCATTCATCTATATTTATTAACCTTATCACATATACACACATTAATTATTTACTTAAACTATTGTTCAAGCTTATTTATATTCAAATTTACTTATGCCATATTTTTTAAGCATAATCATTTGAAATTATGTTAAACCAGCTTCCCACTCCATAACCTTGGATAATCGGATAGTATACAGTTGTTTTGCAGAACAAAATATGAACTGCTGCTGGGTTCCATTTACATAAGCAACGGCATCCACTTATCAAAGTTAAACACCCTATCCGCGATTCATTCCAGCAGTTAACTTCATATTTTTTCGGCAAAATACACTGTATACTAGGAGATTAACATAGCCCACAAGTGGGAAGCGTATTCATATTAAACATGCTTCTACAAATTTTTTTTAATGAACTCCACAACCCCATCCTTAGGCTGGAATCCAATCTGCATATCAACCTTCTCACCCTTCTTCAATACCAGAAGTGCCGGGATGCTCACGATTCTGTACTGCTGCGCAATATCCATATTTTGGTCTACATCAATATTATAAAAAGAAACCGAATCTCCTAATTCCTCTGATACCTCCTCCATTACTGGCGCAAGCATCTTGCATGGTCCACACCACTCTGCTGAAAAATCAATAACTGCAATATCGTCATTTTTAACCTGTTCAAACTCTTCCTGTGAAATCTTCTTTACCATTTTGCTTATCTCCTTTACTCTATTTTATCTTATCTTTTTGCCTATCAGATGCAGAAAACCTGCCAGTAGCAATTTTTCCTGCATACTTTGCCATACATAAAACCTGCCAGTAGCTGCTTTTATTGCATACGTTGGTATAAAAAGCTTACAGCAGACAGTGCTGCCACATTGCCCTCTCCTGCCGCCTTAATATATTGATATGGTGCTCCGGTTATGTCACCACAGGCGAACAATCCTGCTATATTTGTCCTCTGCGCCCTGTCAACCACAACCTGATTATCCTCAAGCTTAAGCCCTGGAACTAGCTGTGATGGTGCAACGCTCTCCCTTAGGATAAAAATACCATCGGCTTCCAGCCTGCCACTATCTGTTTCGAGAATATATCCCTTCTCACATTTTTCTATACCTGTGGGCTTAATGTCCTGCAAGAGCTCTATTCTCTCATCAAGCTTATTTTCATCCTTATACATGGGAATGTAAATAACTTTTTCTACAATTTCTGCCAGATAATTAGCTTCCTTCTCATCCTCTGGTGAATATCCCACCACAATGACAGTTTTGCCCCTGTAGAGCATGCCGTCGCAGGTGGCGCAGTAGCTTACACCACGTCCCAGATTTTCCAGTTCACCGGGCAGGGGCTTTACAGCCGATAGTCCACAGGCGAGGATTACTGTCTCAGCCTCGTACATGCCGGCATGTCCCTGAATTGCAAAGTAATCACCCATAGCATAGACCGTGTTTACCTTGTCCTCTGTGATTTTTATGTCCATCTGGTCCAGGTGCTTCTTGAAAGCAGTCTGCAAATCCTCTCCTGATATTTCAGGCAGACCCAGATAGTTTTTAATAGTATGCGCTTTTTCAACTTTATTACTTAGGTTTTTGCTGCCAAGCAAAAGTATGCTTTTATTTCTGATTTTTGCTGTGATTGCAGCCTCAAGTCCTGCAGGACCTGTGCCCACAATTGCTATGTTGTATCTCTCCATGGGTTCACCTCCTGTTAACCGGCCTATACTTTTATCAATTATTCTGTAAGTTAATGCCGTTTCCTATCATCAACTACTTCTGTGCATTTTATAACAGAGTCTCCATTGATATTTTCAACGCTAAAATCATAAATATTCATCTTTCATGTATCATGTCTCCTTTTCTTATTTGCAGGCTTAATTTAAGCCTAGTCTGATAAGTGGTTTAATTTTAATATTGTTTGCAATTAGATTGTGTACAATCTTTAATATATTTTGATTGTACACAATCTATTTTTATCTGTCAATATAATTTTTGAACTTTCTTCATTTTCTGCCTCAATCTTAATTGCTCTTAGGCGTATAGTGCATGCTTGATACGTTGTACACCGTGATAAAAG
>ERZ1031095.18-NODE-18-length-58764-cov-26.984500_pt1 | contig 58764 bp, 70 predicted proteins | sample MGYA00517108_ERZ1031095 | MGnify/ENA primary metagenome ERZ1031095 (study PRJEB33719, sample SAMN04261275) | wastewater metagenome | biome: rural village; feature: human; material: feces | host: Homo sapiens | place: El Salvador | collected 2013-01-07 ... | reverse complement strand
GACCATCAAGAGATGGGTACTGAGGGCAGGAATAGACAAAAAAATAACTTTTCATTGCGCTCGACATACATTTGCAGTTATGATGCTCGACATCGGTACGGACATATACACCGTTTCAAAGTTACTCGGTCATCGTGAACTGAATACAACTCAAATCTATGCAAAGGTGCTTGATAAGAACAAGCAGAGGGCAGTTGCCAACATCCCCGATGTTTTGGGCGAGCGTACCAAAAATGAGGATGAGCGTGCAGAATAGCCCATATACTGACACGAAATAACGGAAAAGCGTACACAAATCGACCTTTTCCGTTATTTTCGTTTATTGCACATACATCGTACCCTTTCCTGTTAGAAGCCAGTTTGCAGAGACTCCACAATCACGGATGAGGGGAACAAGCCATCCAACCTCAAAGAACCCTCTCCCCAAGTCCTTACGCTGAGCATAGAAGTGTCGTTTGTCTATGTTGTAACCGATGCAGAACTGAGAGGTATTCTTGATGAGTTTGTTATCAAGTGAAGTTTGGAACGCTTGAAAGAAACGCTCCATGATGGCGATTGTGTCTTCACTGTAATTACGTCTTCTACTCATTTGTAATTTCTGTTATTACCATATCATCAAGAATATAAGTGCCAAAATCCAAATCATCAGACATTGAAGACATCAAAACATGGAGATTGTTATCACCATCCCACTCATACAATTTTCCTGATACTCTATACTTACAATTCTTGTCAAGTTTTGCCGCTACATTATCATCAACTCGACCAAAAGTAATTATCTTTACAGAAGATGAAATATATTTATTTTTACTATTAGATGGTGCATCCATTGTGAGATAAGTCGAAGACTTAAAAATTGCGCATTTCCCATTTTTGCCATCAATTAAATCATAAAAAGAGAATACTATATCATCTAAATCCTTTGCAGTTTTCCCTATGAACGAGCGAGAATGATTTGTAATCGAGTCTCTTACGGTCTCTTTTGCCATATCATTTGAGTCAAAATTAGGATATTGACTTACTAAAGATTTTGCATACTTTATAACATAAGGGTCATTAACCTTTTCTTCCGAACAAGAATAAAGGGTTAATGCAAATACTGCCAACAACAATAATACTTTTCTCATTATTATATATATTATAAAGGTTAGACTTTGAGCGACAACGCATCTTGATAAAGTGCTTCTATCTCCTGCGTTGGCTCGTTATACACTTTTCTTCTATCAATCTCTTTGCCAAGTTCGAGCAAAAGGGAGGATTTCATATCACTCGGAAGTGAGCCAAATGATATTTGATGCTTTAAGGCATCAATAACTTTTCTATTCCAATCTTTCATTTACTCATATTCTCTATAATGTTAAGTAATCTGTCCGTATTTCTCTGATTAACTGCCAGTGCATCGGTCAGAGCCTTGCGCATAGCAGAAATCTCATCGAGAGCCTTATCCAACAAAGATGAAGTTGGCTCTAAATGATTGCCGTTGCCGTTTATGTTAGGGGAATTATCCCCATGAGAGGTTTGCGATACTTGACCTTTAATCATTTCGCCCTCTCCTGTTCGTAACCATGTAATATTAAGAGATGGGTATATCTTAGATATTTTATCTATTGTAGATGTTCGAGTGTTGTCTCCCATTTTTGAGACCGCCCCATTACTCAAATTACATATTCTCTCAAACTCAGACACCGTAATGCCCAAACTCTGTATAAATACGTTTATTCTTTCATTCATAGCCTATAATGCTTAAAAAACTTTAATATTAGACACAAAATCTAAGATATGTTTGTTTATCTAAGATATTATATCTATCTTTGCAGCGTCAATAAGAAAAGTTATTGAGTTGCGACAAAAGAATTTTTGGGGCAAAGATACAAAATAAGTGCCTAACAAGCAAATATTTAACATTAAAATAATTTAACGCAATGGTTCAAAAGACATTTAGAAGCCTCTACGAGGATGAAAAGAAGAAACCCACGGCAGCGCAAATGTTTGTTTCGAGGGTTGCCACGTTGACAAAACGCTCAGAGATGACGGTGAGGATGTGGTTAAGTGGTCAGCAAGTACCCGATGAACTTGCAAAGAGTGTGATAGCGCAAGAATTTGGTGCAGATGTAAACAGCCTATTCCCTATCGAGTATGGAAGAAAATAAGTTGATGTGCATCGAAGCCATAGTTGGCAATAAGCACAAGAGCGTAACCTTTGAAGTTCCTGCGAGCTTTGCGCAATACATGGCAGAACTCAACCAGAAACAAGACAAAGGAGAAGAAGTTTATAAGGTGGATGGCGGCAAACAGACAAAGATACGCATCACCATATTTAGTCAGAGAAACGATTTTTAATTCAGATTACTATGTTACGGATTATCTTTAATTGGCGATATTGGGTATTACTCGCCATCGGTTGTATTGCCTTGATTGGCATTTTCGGTTCTCCCGAAGAATATGAGGGGTTCGCTTGGTGTGTGGCTTTCGTCATATCAAAGGTTATCGGGTTCTCCTTTGGGTATCTATACTTTCGCATGTTCACGTATTGGAGTGACCGTAACGAGATAATCGAGTTATCAAAGTTCGTAAACGATATGGAGGAATAATCTATGAGTACAGATGAAAGATTGGAACGTATCGAGAGGCTTATCCTAATGTCATCGAAAAATGCCCTCAATACGAAAGAAGTTGCCATCATGCTTGATATATCTGAGAGTAGAGTGAGACACTTGGTAAATGAGAAGTCTCTTCCCTACTACAAGCAAGGGAACAAAACCTATTTCAAAAAATCGGAAATAGAGTCATGGATGCTCCATACCAGATATGAAAGCAAGGCAGAGATTGAGAGTAAGGCAGCGACTTACATCGCCACAGGAAATTTTTAATATTAACAATAAACAACGCAAATGATGAAAACAATAATCTTAAAGAAAATGCACTTCCTTAACTTCAAGGGATTGCGAGAACTCGAAATCGAGTTTGATGAGAAATCGACCAGCATCTACGGTCGTAACGGTTCGGGAAAGACTACGGTCTTCGATGGGTTCACATGGGTTTTGTTCGGTAAGGATAGTTTCGACCGCAAGACTTTCGACATCAAGACACTTGACATCCACGGTGTAGCCATTCCACGCTTACCACATGAGGTTTCAGTCATCCTCTCGGTAGATGGTGAGGAAGTGACACTTTGCCGCCGCTACAAAGAGAAATGGCAAAAAAAACGTGGTCAGTCTGAGGAAGAGTTTACAGGACACGAAGAGGAACGCTTGTATAACGATGTACCTTGCAACGTGAAAGAATGGAACGAGAAGATTGCAGGACTTTGCTCTGAGCAGATTTTCAAGTTTATCACCTCTCCATCTTACTTCACCTCACAGAAGACCGATGCGCAGCGTGCAATGCTCATCCGTATGGCAGGAGGTATCTCTGATGAAGAGATTGCAGATGATAACGAAGATTTCAAGGAATTGCTCAAACACATTACAGGAAAGTCTCTCGAAGAGTACAAGCGTGAGGTCGCAGCCAAGAAGAGACCTATCAAGGATGAGATTGACGGCATCCCAGAGCGCATTGACGAACGCAATAGAGATATGCCAGAGTCATACGATTACGATGCTCTCGAAAAGGAGTTGCAGGATAAGAAGTCAGAGTTGGCAAAGGTGGAAGCATCCATCGAGGACGCATCCAAAGCCATAACCGCTACCAACGAGAAGCGTTTAGACCTCGCCAAGAAACTTGCAGACCTCAGACAAGAAAAATTGTCTCTCGGATATACCATCAAGGGAAAGGTACAAGAGGGGTATCGCAAGGCACTCGAAACACAGAACAATCTCAAAGACGAAATCAAGAGATTGGAGCAATCGGCAAAGTCCCTATCAGTCAGCATCGAGAATGATGAGGAAAACTTGAAGAAGTGCCAAGAACTCAGAGAGAAACTTTTGAAAGAATGGCATGAGGTCAACGACCAAAAAATCAAGTTCAACGATGAGGATTTCATTTGCCCTACTTGCAAGAGACCTCTCGATGTGGATGACATCGAAGCCAAGCAAAAGGAGATGACAGAGAATTTCAATTCTCAGAAAGCATCCAAGTTGGAGGAAATCAACCGCAAGGGTAAACAAAACAAGGCAAAGATGGAAACCTATGATACTGCCATCGGTCAGAACAAAAAAGACCTCGACACCATCAACAAGAAGATTGAGGAAATCAAGGCATCCGATGATTACAAGGTCGTTTTGGTCGAACCAGATGCTACCGACACCATCAAGGCAGATGAGAATTACATCGCACTATCCTCTGAGATTACAAAGATTGATGAGGAACTTGCAAAGCCTATCGACCGCCCGAACACTCTCGTATTGAAAGACAAGAAAGCATCCATACTTGCAGAGATTGACGGCATCAAGGAGAAACTCAATAGCCGTGAGACCGCCAAGCGCAACCAAGAGCGCATCAGCGAGTTGGAGACCAGACTTCGCACGTTATCCGATGAACTTGCCAACTATGAGAAAATGGAGTTTACCATCCAAAACTTCTCAAAAGCACGTATCGAAGCCGTGGAGCGCAAGATAAACGGAATGTTCAAACTCGTATCGTTCAAGATGTTCGACAAGCAAATCAACGGTGGAGAGGTTGAGACTTGTGAGGCGATGGTTTGCGGTGTTCCTTACTCTTCCCTCAACCACGCAATGAAGATTAACGCAGGACTCGACATCATCAACGCTATATGTAAGTTTGAGGGCATAACCGCACCGATATTCACGGATAATGCTGAGAGTATCAATGAACTTTTGCCTACGCAATCACAGATTATCCGATTAGTGGTTTCTGAGGATGACAAACTCACTATCAAAAAACAATAAAGTTACAATTATGAGCAATCAAGTAGCAACAACAAACCAAGAGACAGGCATCGCAAAGTTGAAAGCCACTCTCGCAGCTCCATCGGTACAGGAGCAGTTCAAGAACGCATTGGCAGACCACAAAGACCTCTTTGTTTCTTCCATCATCGACCTCTACAACGGTGACAAATCATTGCAGAGTTGCAATCCGAACGCAATCATCTGTGAAGCCCTCAAAGCGGCAGTCCTGCGATTGCCGATTAACAAGGCACTCGGTTTCGCCTATATCGTGGTATATAACAACTCGGTCAAGGGCGATGATGGCAAGTGGTACAAAGTGCCTACACCTACATTCATCCCAGGCTATAAGGGTTACATCCAACTTGCCATGCGCACAGGAATGTATAAGACCCTTAACGCTGATTTCGTCTATGAGGGTGAACTCAGAAAAGCCGACAAACTCACAGGCGCAATTGACTTCAACGGAGAGAAGAAATCTGACAAAATCATCGGTTACTTCTGCTATTTCGAGTTGTTGAACGGATTTAACAAGACCCTATACATCGGACTTGAAGACATGGCAGCGTATGCCAAGCGATACTCAAAGAGCATCCCGAAAGATACCACCGTTGCACAACTCATCGAGGTTGCCAAGAAGAACGAGGTTTCAAAGTCCGTTGGTTGGATGGGCAATTTCAACGACATGGCATTGAAGACCGTTATCCGCAGACTTCTATCAAAGTACGGTTATCTTTCAGTGGAGATGCAAGGTGCTTTGGCTGGAGACAACGAGGGAGATGAGTACGCAGACCGAAATCACATGATTTCAGAGGGAGCGAACAAGACCACCATCAACCTCGAAGATACCACCTATGAGGAAGTAGATAAGGAGACAGGCGAAATCATCAAAAAGGGAGCGGATGAGCCAAAGGATGACGGTCAGAACACAAGCAATGCTCCCGATTTCTAACATCATAATCAGAAAGGAAACAAGGCATGGTATTTATATGTTTAGGTTCTTCATCATCGGGAAACTGCTATCTGTTGGAAGCAGAGAAAGAAACTCTCATCATTGAAGCAGGAGTTGACATGAGAGAAGTGAAAAAAGCTCTTGATTGGCAGATGAGCAAGGTTTGCGGATGCTTGATTTCGCATGAGCATAACGACCATGCCAAGTTTCTCTCTGAAATGACAAAGAACGGCATCAAGGTTCTCGCAATACCAGAAGTATTCGATGCAAAGAAAGTCAAAAATCGGGTGTTCTGCAAGGAGATTGAGCCGATGCACGGTTATAAGGTCGGTGGGTTCAAGGTCTTTGTTCTGAGAGTGGTTCACGATGTGCCTTGTGTAGGTTTTATCATCGAGCATGAGGATATGGGACGATTGCTATTCATAACAGATACAATGATGTTGGAGTATAACATCCCGAACCTCGACCACATTATGATAGAAGCCAACTACTCGGATGAAATCCTACAAGACAACATCGAAAACGGCATCATGCCGCTATCCATGCGTGACAGACTTCTTCACTCCCACATGGAAATCAAGACAACTGAGGATGTTTTGAAGTCAACAGACCTACGGAATGTAAAGGAAGTGATTTTGTTGCATCTGAGCGCACGAAACTCGAACGCTGAACAATTCTCTCAATCAGTCCGCAAAGTCGCAGGAAAGCCCACATACGTGGCTAAATCGGGTCTAATATTGGATTTGTCATCTAACGAGTTTTGAACATGAATGAGATTTGCAGGAATTGCGATGATGAGCAAAATTTAGTGAACGGTGGCTATTGTTTGATACTCAAACATTACATCGAGTATCACCAGACACCACCATGTAACAAAACAGATAAAAGTGAATAATCATGGAAAAAGATATTATTGAAATCAAGAAGTCCGATTTGCAGGGCTTATTCAAAATCCTTACCAACTACCCACAAATCAGTAAGGAACAAGTGATAAACGAGATGACTAAGGCTTTCGGTGAGGAAGCATTGAAGTCACAGGACATCAAAGAACGCATCAAGACCTTTGAGGATGCGGTAAATGCCATCGGTGAAGACCATCCTCTCGTTGCTCAGTACAAGACGATAAACAGCGCATTCAAGGAAGCAGACAACAACTTGCACCTATTCGCCTATACTCGCCTTGCCATCATAGCAGAGGCATTAAACGAGGGATGGAGACCAGAGTACACAGAGGATGAATATCGCTATTATCCTTGGTTCGGTCTCTACACACAAGAAGAGTATGATGATATGGATGACGAAGATAAGGAATGTTGCCGTTTTGTCGGTCGCTCGGATAACGTTGCGAATGCGAATGGCGGTCTCGTCTGTGCGAATGCGAGTAATGGTTCTGCGAACTCGTATACGAATATCGGCTCTCGGCTTGCCTTCAAGTCTCGTGAGTTGGCAATCTACTGCGGTAAGCAGTTCATCGAAATTTGGATAAATTATTTGTTTAAGTAAGCTTCATTATGGCAGGGTGGATAAAGATAAATCGTAAAATCATAGAGCATTGGCTTTGGCAGGATGCTGAGCGGCTGAAATGGTGGCTCGATTTGCTCTTCATGGCATCATGGGAGGAAAGAAAGACTACCCATGATGCCCACCTCATCACCTTGCAAAGGGGGCAGATGGTAGCATCAATCGGGTATCTAAAAGACCGATGGGGAAAGAACCATCAAACCATTTTGAAGTTTCTCAAAACACTCGAAACAGAGGGAATGATTACAAGAAAGGTATTGTATAGGCAAACGGCTATCATAACTATCTGTAATTATGAGAGTTATCAAGCACCAGGCTCTGATGAAGTGTATAGGCAAGTAGATAGCACCATGTATAGCATAAATGAAAAAAGTGGGGGTACTACAATGTATAGGCAAAAATCGGGGTCAAGTAATTGTAAATCAGACACATTAAGGCATACAGAAGAAAAAAAAGTGTATAGCATAGCGGACGGCATAGCGTATAGCATAGTAGCAACAAATAAAGAAAGTAAAGAATATAATAATAATATATCTTCTTCACTACGTTCAGAAGATTTGTCCGACAAAAAGTCGGACTCTCCAAAGAGTGAGATGGATTTGTCTAAGTTTGTTGTTTTTTGGAACTCGGAAATCGAGAAGCAAAAATCTACTATCCCGAAAATTCGCTCAATACAGGGTAAACGAAAAAATCATATACTCGCCCGATGCAGGGAACACGGAAAGGAAGCTATTGCCGAAATGGTCAGAAAGATGGCTCAGAGTGATTTCCTAAACGGCAATAATGACCGTGGATGGATAGCAAACTTCGACTGGGTATTTCTTCCTACCAACTTTCAAAAGGTGTTGGATGGAAATTACGATAATCATTCAAACAATAAACAAGACGATGGAATTTATCAACAAAGCGACAAAGTTCAACGTAAGCGTATTGAAACAAAATCTACTTCACCAGAGGATTACGAGGGAACGTTTTAAGTTTCCCCTCACTGAGGAACAAGCAGAGGATGTTTTGATGGCAGCATATCAAGCAGAGGTCGAATTTAGGCACAGGGTCTTTGAGGATGATGAGCCGACAAAGGAAAACATCAAGAAGATTGCAAAGTACCTCACTAACGATAATCAGAAATTCGGCATGATGTTCCTTGGTCTCTGTGGAAATGGCAAAACCACGATGCTCTATGCCTTTCAGCAGTCTATCAATTATCTAAACCGCAAAAACCTCTTTGAGGATGCGAGCAAGGTAGGAATACAAATCATAGATGCAAAGGATGTCGCAGCGATGGCAAAGGACATCAAGGAGTTTCGGACTCTCAAAAACAGAGATATGCTCGCTATCGAGGATATGGGGCGAGAGCCTACTGAGGTATTGGATTACGGAAATATCCTAAATCCTGTTATCGACCTCATAGAATACCGATATGATGCTCAGTTGTTCACGGTCATCACCACAAACCTCAACAAAAAGGAAATCAGAGCCAAGTATGGGGCAAGGGTCGCAGACCGATTTAATGAAATGCTGGAGTGCATAGTGTTTAAAAACGAGACATACCGAAAATAAGTGCTTATCACGCATTATTTTCTTTCAAATGAATAGTTCTTCATCTTTTGGGAGAAAATGCGAGAAATCGCACGAAAAGCGGCAAATTTCAAATAATTCAACGCAACAATGAAAACAAGAAATCAAGAAAAAACTAAGAAATGCGAGATTTGCGGTCAAGAACTGCCTATCTCGGAGTTCTCAAAGAGTTACAGAAACCGATGCAAGGCTTGTGTGGCTGAGCAAGTGAGAGAACAACGTAAGAACGGCAAGATGGCAACATCATTCGTGGATTGGGAACAAAGAGAGTTTGACACTGCCAAGGAACTTTTCATCTCGCAAATGAATAATAGCAGACTCCCAAATGCGAGTATGGATATAGATGTCATTCAACGTAGTTATGCTGCAAAAGCTATCAAGGCAGCGAGAAACTTCATAGAGGTTTGCAAGGAAGGAGGCGAAAAATGAAAATCTTTGGAGGCTGCTTTCTGAAAAAGCATGAATGGCAATTCTTTCTTCTTCCTGCTTTGGGAGCAGATAGACATGGAAATCGTATAACAATCGGTTTTATATGGTTGGTATTCTCCATCTATATCCGAATTGATGCAGGAAAGAAAGGAGGTCAAGGATGAAAGTATTTGTCTTTGACATCATGCTCAAAGGTCGATTTGTGTGTACGTTGAGATACAAGTATTGCCCATTGTTCCCCATTGATTTTGAGGAACTGACAAAGTTCATTTTGAGCAAGAGACCGACATTAAGAAACAAACCATATAATATCGCATTCTAAGATGGAAACAACGGATAAAGAATTTGAGAGTATCAAGAGTAAGATTTTGAAACTCAAAGCACTTGCAGAACGTGGCGAGAGAGGTGAAGCCATCAACGCCCAGAGACTTCTTGATAAGTTACTCAGACAATACGGAATAACTCTCGAAGATGTCATTGAGAATACTGAGGAAAAGAAATGGTATAAGTTCGCTTGTCGTAAGAAATACGAGCAGAAACTACTCCATCAATGCTATTTCAAGGTACTCAATAAGAGTGAGGTCAATTATAGCAAGGGCACTGGCAGCATATATTATCAACTGACCGCCTATGAGTTTGCGGAGTTGTCAAACTTATACGATTGGCACAAAGCCCAACTCAACAAGGAGATAAACAGGATGATAGATGATTTCACCTCAGCCTACATCATTAAGCACCGTATTACATCGGATGATAGCGGCAGCAGCTCTGATGACGATGAGGACAAACCTCTGACAAAGGAGGATTTGGAGAGAATTTCGAGAATTACGAAACTGATGTATCAAGTCGAAGACACATCATATTGCAAAATGTTAGAACAGAAATAAATACAAATGGATAAGTTAGACGAATATTACAAGTTCATCGCTGAGAAGCAGACAGCGGTACATGATAGCGGTTTTGAGATTGCAGATGAAGACCTCAACCCTAAGTTGTTCCCGTTTCAGAGATATTGCGTGAAGAGAGCATTAAAGACAGGTCGATTTGCAATGTTTGAGGATTGCGGATTGGGAAAGACCTTTCAGCAGTTGGAATGGGCTTACCAAGTGCAGAAGCACATCAACCGCCCTGTTTTGATACTTGCTCCTTTGGGAGTCATCGGGCAGACCATCAAGGAGGGTGAGCATTTCGGATATGAGGTCAAGGAAATCGGTCTTACCGTCTTCGACCAAGATTTGAAAGCAGGCATTTACATTACGAACTACGACAACATGGAGAATATGGATGCTTATCTCTTCGGGGGGGTCGTGCTTGATGAGAGTTCCATCCTAAAGAACTTTGCAGGAAAGACCAGAACCGCCCTCATTGAGGATTTCAAAGATACTCCTTACAAGTTGTGTTGTACCGCTACCCCATCACCTAACGACACAACGGAACTTTGCAACCATGCTGAGTTTTTGAACGTAATGACCCGAAACGAAATGCTTGCAATGTACTTTGTGCATGATGGTGGTTCTACATCTGATTGGAGATTGAAAGGTCATGCGCAGCAGGATTTTTGGGATTTCGTCTCTACTTGGGCGGTAATGCTCAGTAAGCCATCGGACATCGGATTTGATGATGACGGTTACAATCTGCCTCCGATGAATGTGATTGAGGATTACATCGTGACAGAGAAGAAAGACAATGGCGCATTGTTCAACGAGATGGCGGTGTCTGCCACTGACTACCACAAGGAACTACGCAGAACCATCAATCAGAGACTTTCAAGGGTTGCCGAAATCGTGAACAACTCAAAGGAGAATTGGCTTATATGGATTGGGCAGGATGAAGAGGGTAAGGTTTTACGAGACCTCATCCCCGATGCCGTGGAGGTCAAGGGAAGCGATAACAAGCAATACAAGAAAGACAAATTGCTTGGTTTTGCAAAGGGAGAGTTTCGTGTTCTTGTTACAAAGTTGAAGATTGCATCATTCGGTTTGAACTATCAGAATTGCAGAAACCAGATGTTTGCATCCCTCGATTTCTCCTTTGAGGCGACATATCAAGGCATTCGCCGCTCGTATCGTTTCGGTCAGCAGAAAGAGGTGAATATCCATCTAATCACACTCGACACGATGCAGAACGTGAAATCATCCTTTGAGGAAAAGCAAAAGTCTTTCCTCAATATGCAGAAGTCCATGACGGAAGCAATGAACAGAAACATCAATAACAAGATAAAACTAAAGAAAATGGAAGTAGATAAGATTTATCAGTCCAAGAATTGCGACATTCGCCTTGGCGATTGTGTGCAGTTAATTCAGAACGTACCAGACAATAGCATCGGTTTCTCTATATTCTCACCACCATTTGCAGAACTTTACACATACTCGGACAAGTTGGAGGATATGGGAAATTCCAAGGATTACAAGGAGTTTTTCACCGCTTTCAAGTTCCTCGTCAAGGAGTTGTACCGTGTAATGTGGAGCGGTCGAAACGTAGCAGTACATTGTATGGACTTGCCTATACAAAAGGGCAAGGAGGGATATATCGGTCTTCGTGACTTTTCGGGAATGATACTCGAAGCATTCCAAGAGGTAGGCTTTGTTTACCATTCAAGAGTGACCATTTGGAAGAACCCTGTAACAGAGATGCAGCGCACAAAGGCACTTGGATTGCTCCATAAGCAAGTGAAGAAAGACGCAGCCATGAGTCGTGTTGGTATTCCAGATTACTTGATGGTATTCCGTAAGGAGGGCGAGCATGAGCATCCTGTGCATTGTGATATATCGGTCGATACTTGGCAGAAGTACGCATCGCCTGTGTGGATGGATATAGACTACTCAAAGACTTTGAACGGTGTTAAGGGCAGGGATGCAAACGATGAGAAGCACATTTGCCCTCTCCAACTTGAAACCATCGAGCGAGCAATCACTCTTTGGAGCAATGAGGGCGATAAGGTTCTGACCCCATTCCTCGGCATCGGTTCTGAGGTGTACCAAGCAATCAAGATGAGACGTTTTGGCATCGGGTTCGAGTTGAAAGAGAGTTACTTCAATGAAGCCATTAAGAATTGCAAGAATATAGAGTTTGAGGTGAACACTCCATCATTGTTTACGGTGTAATGGCAAGGTTTGCTCTGAGGAAGCAAGAAAAGATAAAATCAACTTTCGGGGATGAAAGGTTAAAGTCTCTGATAGAAGCATTGGGGGCTTATTTCACTCGACCAGATGAAGAACTGAAAATAACCGATGGCAAGCCTTATCCGACATTGGATGTAGGTATTGCCACGGTTTATGTAACTCGAAAGTTCTATGATGTTTATCATCTTGCGTTAAAGGATTTCAACAACAAAACATAGTTATTATGAACAATCAACAGATTTCACAATTAAAGAGAATGCTCAAAAAGTATGGCATCAAGAATGCTGAGAGCATCGTCAGAGGGGCGATAGAGTTCAATTACAATCGTTTCTTGGAGTTGGCAGAACCTATCTACGTGGTTTCTCGCATTCAATCATGCTACACTAACCAGAGAGAGGTTTCCATGTTGGATAAGGCAAATTTGGAATGGGTCGGATTGGTAGTAGATGGCGGTTGGTGTGGCGCTTTGCTTCCATACATCGAGAAATACGGTGCTACCATCACAAAGAAAGCCATCCAATACCTCATCGAAAACAAGATGTGGGATGCCTACGATGGTAAGACCGCCCTCAAAACAAAGGGAGCGAACCATTATAAGGGATTTGAGGATATTCATGCAGCAGCGGAATATGTCAAGGAACTCGAACCACCAAAGGATGACACCACGGAAACGGCAGAAACCACAAAGCATGATGGCGATACAGAAAAGGCATCCGATGAGGTAAGTGATTTGTCAGAGAAAGCATTTGAAGCATCAGAGACCATCAAAAAGTTGTTGACGGATGCCATCGGGAACTTCGACATTATCAATGAGTTTATCGTTATGCGATGCAATACTACCAAAGTAGAGAATGAACTTAAAGCATTGCAGAAGACTCTCGAAGACAAAGATAACGAAATCAAAGGGTTGCAGGATTTGGTTGCATCACGAAATGATGAGGTTTCAGATTTGAAAGAGAATAACGAGAAACTAAACCAAGACCTCTACGCCCAGATGGAGAGAAACGATGAAGTTGAAAAACAACTATCTGAATTGTTGGAGGCTGCAAAGACTCCTATCAAGAAAGTTGTGCCAGAGTCAGGTTTGCGCCAACTTCCTCTTGTGGGTGATAAGATGCTGAGAGGTTTAATCCCACTCCTCGAAAAGTACAATATCGTAATAGACCCTAACCGATGAGCATAAGATTATTATATAGTAAATATTATAGCCCCATCATTATGGGATGTTGGGGCTATCTAAAATAGCAAGGATATGAAAGAGATAGTCGGCTACCCTAACTATGGCTATGAGGATGGTAAGGTTTGGAACACCAAGACAAACAAACCACTGAAAGGGTATGTGCATTATAGCGTTGAATATGTGAACTTGCGAAACAATGGGAAAACAAAGATGTACCCAGTTCCTAAGATTGCATTTTGTGCCATACATCACATACCATTTGAAGCCGTGCCAAGGGGTATTCAGTTTATCATCAAGGATGATGGTAGTATAAGATTGGGAAGTCCAACGGAAAGAAACGAGAAACGTTCTAAGACTCTCGCCAAGTTCAAGAAATCATCCATTGAGAAAATTGAAAAAGAAATCGAATGGTTACAACTTCAAAAGAAACATCTGCAAGGTGAGGATGTGAAATCTGAGATACTTGTTTATCTGACAGACATTGCAAACGAGATTGAACCATACATCCTAAGGGTAACAAAGTCGAAGTATATGCCATCTTTGGCAAAAGATTACTTGATGGAGGCGGTCGATTTGTGTTATCAAAAGGTTATTGACAAGAAGATACTTGTGCAGTTACCTCGCAAATGGCTATCTTTCGCAACGAGAAACTTTGTGTATTGTAAAGAAAAGGCGGTAAAGTTACGTAATATTTGAGCAATATGGAAAAGAAAACATTGACCCTACATCTTGCTGAGCCTTGGTATTCAATGATAGCCAACGGCACGAAAGATGAAGAGTATCGGGAGATAAAGCCACATTGGATAGCAAGACTAATAGACAATCCATCCGCTTTCTATCTAAAAAGAGCAATGGGCAAAGAACTTGATGTAAAGTCATTCACTCATGCCATCATTGTAAAGGGTTATCCAAAGAACAATGACCCTCATATTGAGCGAGAAATCGAGAGTATCACCATCGGGAAACCTAAGAAAGGGCTTTGCCCAGATGATTTTCTCGATAAGGATTATTTCATCATAAAATTCAAGTGATATGGAGTTCAACAGAGAAGAGTTTATTTATCATGAGGCTTCTTGCCTTGCAGGAAGTAACGGACAAATCCAAGAGTGAAGACTTTGACAAACAAAAGTTTGACTCTGATATAATGAGTTTGATTAACAAGATTAACGGCAAATGAAAAAGATAAATTGGTTTATAGTCCTCATCAGTTACAATCTGTTTGCATCCATCATATCGGTATGGCAGCATGAGGAGCGAGAGATATTCCATTATGCGATATTCTCTCTTTTGTGGTATTTGCTTTATAAGGCAGACATCAAGAATAAGGATTTGCGAGAAATGATAGATTTCTTGCAAGACCATAAGATAACAATCAAGAACACATACATCAACGCAACGAACAATGAGCAGCAGGAAGAAAAGAAATCACCCGATACCCAAGCAGGGGGAAGTGATAGAGATAACGGCTCGCAAATGTAGCGAGAAGCAATCCCCATTGATTGAGGTCGGAAAGTCTTACATTTGCAAGGGTGTGTCAAGTCTAAAGGATGGTACTACCGTTATAGAGGTAGTCCATCCTACCAAGAAGAAACAAACTCTCAGAGTGAATGCTCTTCGCTTCGATTGGCAGATATTGACCGATGAGATGAAGTTTGAGAGAGAGTTTCGTGAGGGTGTGAGGAAAGACACAGAGAAGATGATGAACTCATTTACCCAGAGGGAGCATATTCAGATGGCTTTCATCCCCCTCATCTTTGCTGACCTCGCATTTAATTATGCCGACAAGTGCAGGAGATATGCGGCAGACCAACGCATCGAAATCCTCAAAAAACTCGGCAGAGCCTATGATGAGGTTAAGCGTAACTACTTCGACTCTGTGAGCAAAGACCTCGACCGAACCCATCAGAGGAACGTGGAGCAAGAGATGGTTCGTTTCAAGGAAGAATACCGAAAGGACTTTACTATCCTTTGGTTCTCTGTAAATTCAGAGTTCAAGAAGAAGATGCCCGATTATCCGTATTCCGATATGCGGACGGATGCCATCTGTGGAATGTTGATGGTGGATTTGTTGTACCAAAACAACACCCACATGGATGAGGTCATCGCAGAAAGACTTGGAGAGAAGAGACAAAGCATCCATGACCCTAAGATTGATGCCTTGCGTTCCATCCTCGATGTCTATGCAGGAGAGGTCGGACAATTCGACTATAAGAATGAAAACGTAGAACTCGCTAAGAATATCATATTACGTAGAGTAAATGAGATAGAGTTTAATATTACTAACGATTAAATATTAATTATTATGCAACATTACATTGAGTGCAAAGTCCGCTATCAGAAGACGATGGAGGATGGAACTGAGAAGATGGTGAATGAGCCATACTTGGTGGATGCCCTCAGCTTCACAGAAGCAGAGAGCCGTATAACGGATGAAATGTCTGTTTACATTTCGGGAGAGTTCAGAGTGGATGCCGTCAAGAAGTGCAACGCTTCTGAGGTTCTGTTTAGCGATGTGGATGATGATGACAAGTGGTATAAGGCTAAACTCCAATTCATCACCATTGATGAGAAGACAGAAAAGGAGAAACGTTCAAACACTACTTATCTCGTACAAGCAAAATCACTTGCAAGAGCCTTGCGTTATGTCGATGAGTTTATGGGAAAGACCATGATAGACTACGACATCGTAGGACTTAACGAGACAAAGATAATGGATGTTTTCAAGTACGAACCTAAGACAGAGGAGGAAAAGAAAGATGGAGACAAAGAAGCCTAAGAATATCACGGTTGATTTATCTAAGTTCCAGCCTAACATACTCGAAAGAGCGGTATCTCTTGAAATTGCAAAGTCCTTTGAGCCGGTAATCAATCCAAATGAGCCGATTACAATAAAGATGGCGGTGTCAAATGCCTTTTTGTCGGGAATTGCCTTTGCAAGAAGAGGTATGACCGATGAAGAAAAAGAAGACCTCAGAAAGGTTCTCGAAGAGAGTATTAAGCGCATTGAGGAAAACGACAAACAAGATATGCAGCAATATGGAGCATAGAGTTTTCTTCGATAAGGTCTCATTGATGCGTATGAGGCAAAAGGAGTATTTCAAGACCAGAAGCAAGGCGGCACTCGAAGCAAGCAAAGCTCTCGAAAGAGAGATAGACAACGAGATTGAGAGGGTGAACAAAATCATCGGCATCAGTCCATCAAAGAGTGAACCGATACAAGGAAATCTCTTCGACAACGCATCGAAATGAGATGGAACGATAAACTATAAGCCCAACGGCTGAAAATGCGAGAGGTGGCGGTTTCTGTGCGAAATCTGCCATCTCTCCTAATGCTATCAATATATTCAACGATATAATTATATAGTATATATATTATATAGACGTAATAATAACAAAATACGTAGTACGCAATATGGCATCATTAAATCAAGCGACAATCATCGGTTTTCTTGGTGACAATCCCAAGATAAACACAACTCAGAACGGTAGGAAGATGGCGAGTTTTTCCGTAGCCACGACCGAAAAGGGGTATCAAAAGAGGGATGGCACGGTCATACAGGACAAAACCGAATGGCATAACGTTGTCATTTGGGGCAGTCTCGTAGAGATAGCGGAGAAGTATCTCCATCGTGGTAGTTCCGTCTTCGTGCAAGGAAAGATAAGAACGAGAGCCTACGATGACAGAAACGGAGTCAAGAAATATATAACGGAGATAGATGCAGACACGTTGCAGATGCTCGACCGAAAGCCGAATGAGCAGCATCAATCCCAGAACTACAACAATAACGCACCATTCCCACCACAACCGCAACAACCATCACCACAACCAAAGAATGATGATGATTTGCCATTCTAACACAAAGAAAGTAAGACTATGAGACATCTTGAAAGTCAGATACAAATCGGATGTGTTCAGTGGTTTCGTCTCGCTTATCCCCAACTTGCGATATTGCTCTTTGCCGTTCCCAACGGTGGAGCGAGAAAGCGAGTTGAGGGGGCGATTATGAAAGCAGAGGGAACACAAAAGGGAGTGGCGGATTTGTTGCTCCTATTCCCATCGAAATCTTATCACGGTCTTTGTATCGAAATGAAGACACCAACAGGCAGACAGCAACCATCACAAGAGATATGGCAGCGTAAAGCCGAATGGGCGGGATATAAATACGTGATTTGTCGTAGTTTTGATGATTTTAAGGCTGAAATCGAGCAATATTTGCACGAAAAAGGCTAATTATCATTAAAATAGTGCTTATTACGCACTTCTTTTATTATCTTTGCGACTGAAATTATAATTTTAGTACGTATTAGGATGAAAAAAGAACTTGCGCAAATAGAACCAAATATCGTAAATTTTACGGTATTGTCACTTGATATGTTGGAACTCAATGAGGGTCAGTTAGAGGGGTTGCCGTCAAATCCTCGTGAGATTGAGGATAAAAAATTCGACCTACTCAAAGAGAATATCAAGAAATATCCTCAGTTCCTCCAATATAATATGCTTAAAGTATATAAATATTATAATAATATAGAGAATACCGATAAGTATATTATAATTGGGGGAAATATGCGTTTTAGGGCTATGAAATCACTTGGTTTCAAGTCCGCTCCTTGCGCAATCATATCACCAGACACTACAATCGAAGAACTAAAGGCATACACCATCCTCGATAATAACTCATTCGGTCGTTACGAATGGGCGGCACTCGCAAATGAATGGGATGAGGCACAACTCACATCATGGGGTACTGACCTACCGATTATGGAGAGCGAGATTAACGTGGATGAGTTCTTTGATAATCTCGATGATGACGAAGCCAAGGACAACAAGGCGAAAATCATCATCAAGCTCCCAACAGACCTCGAAAACGACAAGGAAGAGATTAAACACATCATTGAGTCGGCACTCTCTGATTATTCGGGTATCACCATCAAATAACATCGTAGCCTTATGAAAGTATATGAAGCATCCCCAAAGTCAAGGGGTGATGTAGTGGAAATAATGAGGTCATTCATTGATGGAGAAGAAACTTCGAGAGATTTCTTCTATGGTGATATGCGTAATCTCAATATCCTCGAAAGTTTCTATTATCTGAGGAAACATGAGAAATTCATGGATTTGGTCGGTCATTTCGGCTCATTCCTCTTGGATAGTGGCGCATATACATTCATGGCAGGGTCTCACAAAGGAACTATTGATTGGGATGAGTATGTTGAGAGTTACGCCAACTTCATCAACAAGTACGACATCAAACTATTCTTTGAACTCGATATTGATAGTGTCGTAGGTCTTCAAGAAGTAGAGAGACTGAGGGCGAAACTCGAAGACATGACAGGAAAGAAGCCCATCCCTGTATGGCACAAGAACAGAGGAAAGGATTATTTCATCAAGATGTGTGAGGAATATCCATACGTTGCTCTTGGTGGCATAGTGACAAAGGAGATACCACGAAAGAAGTACGAGTCGGCTTTTCCTTGGTTCATCAATACCGCACATGAGCATGGGGCAAAAATTCACGGTTTGGGATATACCAATATCGCCAACTTGAAAAAATATCATTTCGACTCTGTGGATAGTACCGCATGGCTTTGTGGTAATAGAGGGGGGTATCTCTATAAGTTCAACCCATCGACAGAAAAGATGGAACAGATAACAAAAGAGGGATGCAGACTCAAACCAAGAGAGGGAACGGTAAACAATTTCAATGAGTGGGTTAAGTTCAGTATGTACGCTGACATGAAACTCTAAAAAGTCGGATTATTCGTATTTTCACATATAAAAGCAAGAAACATGAAAAAGTCATTGATTATTCTGAGTGGGGGCATGGATAGTGTTACCCTACTCTATGACAAAAAGGATGAGATTGCCGTGGCGGTTACTTTCGACTATGGCAGCAATCATAACAAGCGAGAGGAAGAGTTTGCGAAGTATCATTGTAATGAACTTGGTATCGAGCATATTATCATCCCTCTCACATTCATTCACGATTATTTCAAGTCTTCATTGTTGGAGGGCGCATCAGCCATTCCAGATGGTCACTATGAGGATGAGACAATGAAATCAACGGTCGTACCATTCCGAAACGGTATCATGTTATCCGTTGCATGTGGTCTCGCTGAGAGTCGTGAACTTGAAAAGGTACTCATTGCAAACCATTTCGGAGACCATGCCATTTATCCCGATTGCCGTAAGGGCTTCATTGATGCCATGTCTGAGGCTATGAAATGCGGTACTTACAAGGGTATCACGATTGATGCACCATATACCACAATCACAAAGACGGACATTGCCAAGATAGGCAAGTCTCTCGGCATCGACTATTCCAAGACTTACTCTTGCTATAAGGGCGGTGAGAAACATTGCGGCAAATGCGGCACTTGTGTAGAGAGAAAAGAAGCCTTGCGAGATGCAGGCATCGAAGACCCTACCGAATATGAGGTATAATATTATTCATTCACTTATATAAATTCAATAGTATGTATTACGTAGCAAAAACGATGGAGGTTGCAGGTTGCCATAAACTTGAACTCTCCTATGATAGTAAGTGCAAGAAATTGCACGGTCATAATTGGATTATCACGGTCTATTGCAAGGCTAAGAAACTCAATAAGGATGGTATGGTATTCGACTTCAAACACGCAAAGGACAAGATACACGGTTATCTCGACCACGGCAATTTTAACGAATTGCTGCCATTCAATCCAACCGCTGAGAATATCGCCAAGTGGTGTACTGAGCAAATACCAGAGTGTTATAAGGCAAAGGTGCAAGAGTCAGAGGGCAATGTTGCGGTATATGTCAAAGATAAGGAGTAAGCCATGAGAGTAAACGAAATATTCTACTCATTGCAAGGTGAGGGCGCATATACAGGAACACCATCTATATTCATACGCTTGGCAGGATGCAATCTGAGGTGTCCGTTTTGCGACACCAAGCATGAGCCTTATAAAGACCTCACGAAAGAGGAAATAATGGCTCAAATCGCAAATTTCACGGCAAAGCATATTGTCTTTACAGGTGGAGAGCCTTCATTGCAACTGACCGCTGAGATATGCCATTACTTCAAGGTTCACGGTTACACCATCCAAGTAGAGACCAATGGAACTATGAGACTCCCTCATAACGTGGTGGATTGGGTGACGTGCAGCCCAAAGACTGACTACTGCAAGAACGCAGAAATCAAACAAGAGAAGATTGATGAGGTGAAAGTGGTATTTGATGGAAAGATAGATGTAAGCAAATATCTCGACATCAAAGCCTATTATTATAGTCTGCAACCATGTGATACAGGCGATGAGGTCAGAAACAAGGAGATAGTCAAGAAATGTATTGATTACATCCTCTCTCATCCAAAGTGGCATCTATCATTGCAGACTCAAAAAATACTAAATGTGAGATAACATGAAAAGAGATATTTCAAGGGATGAAGCGGAAAAAGCCATCAAGACCCTACTATCATACATCGGGGAAAATCCTGACCGTGAGGGGCTGAAAGGTACACCAGACCGCATCATCAGAATGTGGGATGAGATATTCCGTGGATATGACAAAGACAAGATACCACGGATAACGACATTCCCGAATGAAGACAAATGTACCGACATTGTATTTGATAGCGGTGATTACTATTCCATGTGCGAGCATCACATATTGCCGTTCTTTGGAAAGTATTACTTTGCCTACATTCCATCTCCCGATGGTCGTATTCTTGGTATATCCAAGGTTGCAAGGGTCATCGGATATTGTGCAGCCCGATTGCAGTTGCAGGAAAGACTTGCTATCGACATCATCAAGATGTTGGATGCAGCCTTAAACGGCAAGGCTCTCGGCTTCGCTATTGTAATGAGGGGGCAGCATCTTTGCAAGTCCATGAGAGGTGTGAGAAACAAAGGAAAGATGACCGTTTCCCACTTCACAGGAGTTTTCAAGGAAGACCCAGATAAGCGTAATGAGTTCTATAAACTAATAGATTTACAGAATGAGTAAGTATAGTACATCGAAATTGGCTGAGATTGAGGAATGGATTTCAGAGCATGGTCTAATTGAGTATGGAGGTGCGAAGTTAAAAGACTTTTGCAAGGAAATGGGCATCAACGACAAGACCTATCGGAATTGGCTTAAAAAGGACGATTTCAAGGAAACTATCAAACGTGGGCGAGAAGTCTTCAAGACCAATCTAACCCACGACCTCGCCGCTTCACTCGCAATGGTGGCTAAGGGATATGAGCGAGAGGAAACCGAAACGGAATACAAACCGAACGCAACAAATCCCAATTTGCCGCACATTACCAAGATGAAGAAGAAAAAGGTCTATTTTCAGCCAAATGTCGGTGCAGCCATTTTCCTACTCACAAACCTCGACCCAGAGCATTATCAGCAGAGACAACGCATTGATAACGTTCTAAAGAAAGACGATAAGGATATGACACTCGATGAAATCAATGCAGAAATCGAGCGTCTTGAAAAGTTGGATAAACAAGAAGAGACATGAAATCATCAGTAATCGAGAATAGAATGAAATTGATGAGATTGAGGCAGGAAAAGCTAAGGCTTGAAGCTCCAATCTCTTTTTCGCATTTTCTCGGTTACTCAAACCCGAAGTATGAATTGGAGTGGTTTCATAAGTTGGTTGCTGACCATTGCCAAATGCTATATGAGGGCAAGATAAAGAACTTGATGGTATTCATGCCACCTCAGCACGGCAAATCGGAAATCATCTCTCGAAACTTTCCTGCGTGGGTATTGGGCAAGAACCCAGATATGAAAATCGTGGGTAGTTCCTATTCGTCAGACCTTGCGGAACAATTCTCTCGCTCCATACAAAGGACTATTGACAGCAAGGAATATCAAGCCATATTCCCCGATACTTACCTCAATGGTACAAGTCAGAGAGATAGCGTTAAGGGTGTATTGCGTAACGTGGATATGTTTGAGACCGTGGGACACCGTGGCTTTTACAAGGCGGTAGGTGTGGGCGGTTCTCTTACGGGTACTCCTGTTGACATTGCAATCATAGATGACCCTGTAAAGGATGCGAATGAAGCTAACTCTGTAACATACCGTCAAAAGGTGTGGGATTGGTATAACACCGTTCTAACGACTCGACTTCACAACCATTCTCGGCAGTTGTTTATTATGACCCGATGGCATGAGGATGATTTGGCAGGGCGCATTCTGAAAGCCGAACCCGATGAATGGACGGTACTTGCAATTCCAGCCATTTGCGAGATAGAGCATGATGGGGGGTTGAGCAAGAGACACGTAGGCGATGCCCTATGGTCTTCCCACCACTCCATCGAAAAACTCTTGAAACAGAAAGCGAGAGCCCCAAGGGAATTTAATGCCCTCTATCAGCAGCATCCAACCGTTGAGGGAGGTAATATCGTCAAAAGAGATTGGTTCAGAAGAATATCAATGGCAGAGTTTACCGCCTTGCGATATAACGAGCCGATGCACTTCTATCTTGATACGGCATACAACAAGAAGAAAAAGGGGCAAGACAACGACCCAAGCGGTATTTTGGCGGCTTGCAGGATAAGGAACTACATCTATCTGTATGATGCCCAACAAATGTATAAGGAGATGCCCGAACTCCTGCGCTTCTTGCCTAACTACATGGATGCACATGAGGGCAATTCAGAGAGTAAGCTCAATATCGAGCCAAAGGCAAATGGTATAAGTGTAGTCCAGATGTTGAGAGCAATCACTACCCTCAATGTCAAGGAGACACCGACACCAACCGATGATAAGGAAGTACGATTGAGGGCGGTTTCCCCTCGTATTGAGTGCGGTAGGGTCTTTCTCGTTGAGGGGTCTTGGAATGAGGATTTTTTGGATGAGGTGTGCGGCTTCCCTACACAACCGCATGATGAGTTCGTGGATATTCTCGGATATGCCATTAACGACCTCTATGAAGATGACGATGATATTGATTATGATAGCTTGAACAAGGCTTCATTTGGTTTGTAACAATTAAAAATGCAATAGTATGGTATTATTCGATTTATTCAGAAATTACATCAATCAGCTCACAGGAACTAACCAAGAGTTTGAGCAACTACTGGCAGCAAAGGACATTTCAAGGGTCAAGGAGAAAATGACTAACAACCAAGAAAGAGCCCTTGCAGCCATCAAGGAGTATGATACTTTCTCGCACGAGATTATGAAGCGAGAGCCTAAGATTATCACAGACAAAAAGGGCAATTTCGTAAGAAAAGAAGAGGTTTGGAAACTTCCTATTCCATACCCTATCTACATCAATGAGATTGCACTCGTTTTCCTTTATGGAAGACCTGTGAAATGGACTCAGTTATCAGAGGGTACGGATGAAGCCTTTGAGAAGTTCCAAGATGTGATAAAGCGTACTCGTTTCAACTCCAAAATCAGACAATGCAAGCGCATTGCAGGGTCAGAGACAGAAAGTGCAATGTTATTCCGTGTCTTCAAGGATGATGACGGAAAACCAGATGTGCAAATCAAGGTACTTGCCAAGAGTAAGGGAGATGAGATATATACTCGTTTCGACCAATACGAAAACCTCATATCCGTGGCATGGGGTTACTATACCAAGGATATTGATGAGAAGTTGACCTATCACTTCGATGTATATACCAAGGATGTAATATACCGATGCACAAAACAGAGTATCGGATGGGAAGTCGTTGAAGAAACAAACTTTATCGGTAAAATTCCTATCATCCTCTTCCAACAAGAAAAGGAATGGCACGGAGCGGAACACCTCATCCATCGTGAGGAATACATCGCATCCAAGACGGCAGACACCAACGATTACTTTGCAGACCCTATCGCCCTTATGTCGGCTGACATCATCAAGAATATGCCCGAAAAGAAAGAGGCGGCAAAACTTCTTATCACAAATGACAAGGATGGAGTGGATAAGGCGGCAAAGTATCTCACTTGGGATAATGCACCACAATCGAAAAAGGATGAGGTGGAATGGTTGCAGGATAAAATCCTATCCATGACCTTTACTCCAAAGATTTCTCTCGATACGCTGAAATCATTATCCAATCTCTCGGCAAAGGCTCTGCGTACCGTGATGTTATTGGCAGACATTAAGGCATCCAAACACAAGGAGAGCCATGAGGAACTACTCGACCGCACGGCATCCCTTATCACTGCCATCATCGGAAACGTTCTCGAAGTGAGGTTGCACTCGCAATGCGAAGAGTTGAAAGTGGGTCACGAATTTCAAGAGCCTTTCGGGGATGATGTTGCCGATGACCTCGACAATATCACAAAGGCGATTGATGCAGGCATCCTTTCGACTGAAACAGGAGTTGAACTCAATCCCCTCATTAAGGACTCTCACAGAGAGACTGAGAGACTTGACAAGGAGAAAGAAGACAAACTCAAACAGCAACAAGATATATTTGGCGGTCTTGATGGTATGGGGGCGCAATCATTCGGGGAAGGTGATGATGATGACGATGAGGGCGATGACCCAGACAAGGACAAAGACCCAAAGAAGAAAGACGATAAGAAACAAAAGAAATCAGCATAATAGCCTATGGCTTCATCAAACAAGAATGACTCAAAGGCGGCTACCCTTGCACGAATACAACGTACTGAGGTATATGCAGAGGGTGTGAGAAGAGCATTTGCCAAAACGGTAAATGCCATTCTTGCACTCAATAAAACCATGCCTAAACTTGATGAGGGCGAGATGTATTCTTTCGATGCCCAAAAAGAGAGTATGCAGAAAAAGGTGGAAACCCTACTCAGACAACTTCACTCAGTCGTAACAACTGCCATCAAGAGGGGAATTGTACTTGAATGGGATAAGGCAAACGATGAATGCGATAAGTTGGTACAATCATGTTTTGGCAAAGAGGTACTTTCATCATCGACTTTCACGGCATGGACTAACAGGAACGAGACCGCCCAACAATCCTTTATCAATCGTGCAGAAAAGGGATTGAACCTCTCACAAAGGATATGGCAGAACGTTCAGCAACTTCGAGATGAGATGGAGGTGGCTATGACCGTTGCCATTGGTGAGGGCAATTCAGCCGCTTCCATGTCTCGTAAGGTTCGCCAATATCTGAACGACCCCGATTTGATGTTCAGACGTTTTCGTTACAAAGATGAAAATGGGGAATGGCAAAGGAAATGGAAGAAACGAGTCAAGGATGAAGCAACAGGTAAATATAAATGGATAGACTACGATAAGGATAGTTACAAGGTAGGTGCAGGAGTATATAAGTCTTCTGCCAAGAATGCCATGCGTGTAACCCGAACAGAGACCAATATTGCATATCGTAGGGCTGACCATGAAAGATGGTCTCAAATGGACTTTGTTCTTGGTCAGAGAGTGAATTTGTCTCGTAGTCATCCCAAGAAAGATATTTGTGATAAACTTGCAGGGGACTATCCAAAGGATTTCGTATTCGATGGATGGCATCCTCAATGTTTCTGTTATGTTACCCCTATCACTCTCCCACCAGAAGAAACCGCCCACCTTACAAAGATGATGCTCAATGGTGAGGATTGGAGGGCAGAACTTAAAAGACTCGTCAGAGGACGAGAAATCAAGTCCTATCCCGATAATTTCAAGGAATGGGTGAATGATAATGCCGACAAGATAGCGGCATCCAAAGCGAGAGGAACAGAACCCTATTTCATCAAGAACAATGCCAAGGTGATAGACAAGATACTAAATCCTGACCAAACACCATCCATTGAGGATATTGCAGCCAAGAGACATGAGGAACGTACACCAGAGAGGGAGAAAGAACTTCGTGACTATTGGGCTAAGAAAGTGGCAGAGGGCGATGAACGTAGGAAGAAGCAAGCAATATTGGATAAAGCAGCGGAACGCCATGCAGCCCGAACTCCCGAACATATTGCAGAAATCCAACAGAGGGCGGCAGAGAGACAGAAGAAACACGCTCTCATCAAGAAGACTGCAAACAATGTGCTTAAAGTGGCAAATGACTATGCAGAGGTTGATTTTGCAGACTTGGAGAAATACATCAATGATGGTAATCTCGATGCGATGCAGAAGCAAACAAAGATAGTTGCACAACAGATTGCAGGAGTCAAGGCTGATGAAAAATTCCTTTCAGACCTCATCCCAGATGTGCATACTTGGCATAAGCAATTCTCTTCTGAGGAACTTCACAAGGTATATGATGCGGTAGAGGCGAAACTTTCTCAGTTCGCTTTAATGTCACTCGAACAACAAAAGAAGAAACTCGATTTTGAAGTTCAATATGTGGCAGACCCATCGAAATACAAGGCAGGAGCAGTCAAGCACTCTACATGGAAAGTGGCACAGGATGCTTATCAAAAAGAGTTGCAAAGTGTCATCTATAAGATTGATGTCAATACCGCCATCAATGACTTGCAAGCGGTCAAAACGTGGTCTAAGGCTCATCCGAAATCTCTTAAAGTTGCCAACTTCCTTGCAGATGCAGAGAATGCCATCAACGCAAAGGAAGACATTGCATCCATCAAGTCAAAGGTTTCTCTTGCTATCCAAGAGTACCAGAAACGACTTGCAGAACAAGCCAAGAGGGATGCAAAGAAACTTGCAAAGGGTATCAAGGAAACAACATTTGCATCTCTCGATGTCAAAGTTAGAGATAAGTTGGTGAATGATTTTGAGAGTGGCAAGCAATCGGTACAACAAAGATACGATAAGTTATTCAAGGATGCTTCAAGCGATTGGGCATCATTGAACGATGAGGAGAAAATTCTTCTCACGAAATACACTCAGTCGTATTGCTATTTGAACGAACCTCTACGAAATATGAATTATACAGGAGGAAGACCACAATCAGAATACAACAACGATATGCCTAAGATTACGGCAGCTCTCAATAAATGTAAAGCAAGAGAGAATATGATTGTAAGAAGAGGAACAGGAGATTACTATATACCAGAGTTAGGTAAATATCTAAGTTCTGTTGATGTTGGAGATGTATTTGTTGATGGAGCATTCCTTTCTACGGCTTGCCATAAATCAAAAGGTTTCTCGCAATCATATAACATGGTGATAGTCGTTCCAAAGGGTGCTTGTGGTATCTTTGCAGAGCCATTTTCTCATTTCAATTCCGATATGCGATATGACTATGAGGGTAGTATTTGGGATGGCTCATACAAATGTGGCATTGGCGGAGAGTTTGAGTGGATTGGTCAGAGAGGTAATAAATTTAGGGTTCTCTCAAAGAATGGGAAAACTATATATCTCGAAATCATCGGTCAGTTATACGTACAACCTAAATAGAAAAGAGAGGGTCAAAAGCCCTCTCTTTATCATTTGTAGTATTCTTGTTTATAAAAGTCTTTGAAAGGTTCTTTGGCTGCATCCATTGATTGAAATCCTTGTGCAAAGCGATTGAAAAGGATAGCTTTCAAAGCCATTGGTGTATCATCGAATTTTTCAAAGTCTCCCAATCCATTACGGATATAGTCGTTAAGGTACTCAGACAAATTCATGTTTTCCTCACCATCCGATTTGATGGTTTGAACCACCCAATACCTTTCAAAATCCCAAAAGGCGGCTTTGTTACCGTCTTTGAATGGGTTTATTTCTTCGCCCTTATAATAACGGCAGAACTTAATCCAATCTTCAATTTTTCCCATATTTCTCTTTGAATTTGTTATACACTTCTATCATTTGTGGAGTCAGATACTCCAGAGCTTTTTCTTCCATGTATGGAGGTATTCCGTATAATGGTTCAGCAATAGAGCCAACAATCGCCCCAAGTGTATCACTATCCCCACCGTAGGATATAGCCTTTCGGATGGCATCCTCGAAATCGTCACTCTCCAAGATAATGTATAGTGCAAGAGGTACACATCCCTTGCAAGTCTCATCAAATACTCCTTGTCTTGGTAGGTTCTTCTTGAAGTCATCCCCATAATACCATCTTGCTATTGATGATATATAAGGTTTCGCTTTCTTCGCCGTAGGGAAGATTTTTGCTTCATACATAGCCATTGCAACGGCAGAAGCCCCGATTAAGCCCTCTACATGGTCATGCGATACCTTTGCACTATTCATCGCCTCTCGTACAATAATATTAGGGTCATTGAAAGCCAAGCCTATCGGACTGACACGCATTGCAGCCCCATTTCCCCAACTATTATAAGGCTGAGGGTTTGAACTATGCACCCAGTTATTGAAACTACCGCCATAGGCTCCCATCGGATTAGGATATTTCTGACACCAATACTGCAACGAGAGACGGAAATCCCTATCATCGGGCATATTGTCCTTGTGTTGCAGGATGGCATCCGCAATGGCTACCGTGCAAATGGTGTCATCGGTGAAATCACAATCCTTATGGAATAGTTCAAAGTTATAATCAAATGTATTGTGGAACTCGAAACGAGAGCCTACAATATCACCTATAATTGCTCCTAACATAATACTCAATCTTTAATTGTTCTGTTTTGGTTTTCTTTCAAGTTTCCCGATGCGGATGATTACTTTCTTGTTCTCATATACTTTCTTGCCACGTAGCGCATTTGTGAGAGCCTTGTATGATATTCCTATCTCTTCCACGGTTCGGGAGTCATAGATGGCTTTGAGTGAACCGAAATACCAATCATGTATGATACTCGCTCCATCATCTTTGAAGTGCAAATGAATTACTTTTGTTTCCATCTGTGTCTATTCATTAAAAGGCTTTTCCTACATTAAAATTAAGATGGAGATAAATTTATCAACCATTCATAATAATAACGTAGGAAACCGCCCAATATTGCCTATATTGATAATTTAATCTCCAAACGACTCACGGCATCGGCTACACATACCGTAATCCTCATGCTCATTCTCTGAAATCTCGCAACCACATTCTGAGCAATGGTATTTAGTCAAGGCTCTTCGTGCGGTCATTATATACATCTGAGGTTCTTTGTGAGTGAACCATGTATCAGTGTGGCAGAGGTCAAGGTATGCAATTTCCTCTTTTGTCAGTTTGTACGCCTCGATGAGTTGGTCTCTTCTTGATTTATTGTTCTTTTCCATAATAGTTATTTTTCAAGTTCATAAAAATATTGTTTCTCGTTACTACCCATTGTAAGTATAACATCGGGATGCCCAAGGGCTAATTTTTCATGGAAATCCACGAAATACCAATGTTTAGGTTTTAATTTGCCTTGCAGAATATCCAGACTATACCCATTCTCCTTTGCGGTTCTAATATAATCCTTTCCTTTGCGAATGTCGATACTATGCAGGGCTTTCAACATATCAAACGCTTTCATATCGCATTTATGGTTTATGGTCTCCCACCACGGATGATGAGAGACCGATGATTATTACTTCTGTTTTGCCCATTCCTCAAACATTTCGGCATACTCCTTGCGTATGAATAGCATATCGCCCGAACCATCATCCCACCAATCCGATATTTGAGTGAGGAATTTGCCTGTACCCTCATTTGGGCAAAGTTTCTTATAGATGGCACGGAAATTCGCTGAAATCTTACGACCTTTGAAATGCCCAGCCTTTTTTGCATCATTTGTGCAATAGCCATAAGCCCCTACCGTCTCTACCTCATCATTATCTTTGCGGAACTCCATATCCGTATATCCCCAAAAGCCCATATTAATGGTATCTTTGAGAAGTTGCTTTTGGTCATCTGTAAGAACTGATACGAGTTCGTTCACTTTCTGAATTACACATGTTGTTTCCATTGCGTTGAAATTTTATTGATTAATAATTTGCTACCTTTTGCTTTGTGTTGGCTACAAATGTTTTGTTTGAGCCATTGAGTTTGATTTCGCCCAAGTTCTCCCATTCACCATTGCTCCATGTCTGAGTGATACATGATGAAACATATTTGTCTCGGTTCTGTTTGATGAGTTTCTTTGCGGATGCAAGAGAATGGAGTGTTACGTGTTGCTCCATTTCTGTATATTCACCATCGACCCACTTTCTTTTGTCCTCATCGAAGTGCATACCATTATATGTAACTGCGATAGGCTCAGAGAAACTTACTGAATACGTTTTCATAATTGCGTTGAATTGTTGGCGGTGGTTAGTCCGCCCATTACCTTTTATTGAATTTCTGATTTGATAAGGCTCTTGTCATCATCTGTAAGAGAGTAGTCCTTATCCATTTTATAGATGATTGCATTATTTCTGCCAATCAGCTTAACGGCTTGCTTGTAGATTTCATCAGCATCGCTTACACAGTATGCAATATCCACGAGGAATTTTGCGGCATCCTCTATAAGTTGTCTTTGTCTCTTTATTTCTTCATCCTTGGCAAAGATACGCTTGTTGAGGGTTGATATTGTATTTGCGTTAAGTTCCCCCATCTCCATGCGGTCGTTCTTTTTCCATTTTGCACAGAACTCATCTTTTTCGAGGTCACTATCATTATATAATGTCTCGATAACTCCATACTCGGATGGTGTAACTTTCATTCCAACTCTTTCTTCAAACTCTTTTTGTAACATGGCGATATATGTTTTAATTGTTAATATTTTCTTTATGAGTGCTTGTTAGGCTCTCTTTTATGCTGCAAAGATATAGAATATATTTAATATTGGCAATATTTTCTTGCTTAAAAAGCGTTAATCAAAAGCCAAAAATGCTTGCGATATTCGTAATTCACTAATAATCAGATATGTTTATTTTTGCTAAAATAGTGCCTATTGCGCACGTTTTTGAATTTTTTGCGCTATCTTTGTAGCCGATGAATTAGATTTACATAAAACATTTACAATATGAAGAAGAAATTTTTGACCGCATTATCTGTGAAGTGCAAGAGTTACGGACTCACCGATAAGGCTCTTGATGAGTTGGTGGAACTCGGCTCGAAAGACCTCACAGAGGATGCAACAGATGAGGACATCGAGAAAGCGGTGGATTTGCTTGTTCCTTTCGCCAAGGCTATGCAAGGTGAAATCACAAGAAAGACATCGAAGAAAAAGCCATCAGTCAAGCCATCCGATGATGAGGGCGATGATGAGGGTAATGATGAGAAAGCCCCTAAGTGGTTCGCTCCTTATAAAGAAAAGATGGAAGCACTCGAAACTGAGAATGCTGCCCTCAAAGCAAAGGAGAAAGCCAACGAGCGAGCATCCCTTATCTCTGAAAAGGCTAAGAAACTTGGTATTCCAGACTATTTGATGAAGAGAGTATCATTTGCGGATGATGCAGACATTGATAAAGAGTTGGAGGAATACAAGCAGGAATTAGTCTCTAACAATCTCGTGCCAAAGGAGCAGGCAAACGAGAAAGGTACTAAGGAGGAAGCCATGAAGGCGGCAGCTGACGCTTGGGCTAAGTCCTTGCCAGATGCTTAATTGCTCCATCATTATTCACTCGTTAAATTAAAATCGACATGGCTATTGATTTCAAAAAGACCGTTATCAGCGGTCATTCTCCCGAAATTTGGAGAGGTGAGGCGAAGATACTGCCAGGCGGTTTCAAGCCATTGCAGACATTCCCAATCGGTACGGTTCTGCAACGTGCAACCCTCATCCATGTGGATTACAAGGATGGTTTGACCGCAGCCGTAGTCAAGACCGCAAAAGTAATCAAGGGAGGCACGACAACGAAACCACGTGTCAACAAGGGGCATTATTTCGTTGTGGGTGATGTTATCACCAAGTTTGGGGATGGAAAGGCAACCCCATCCATCAAGAGTATTGACACATCAAACACTGAGTACGATGAGATTACTCTCGACAAAGCCTATACAGGACTTGCAGAGGATGATATTATCGTTGAGTCAAAGGCGGTAGAAAGTGGTGATGCTTCACCTCTCTATGTGCCTAACATGGTACTCGGTGCGGTCAAGCAGTTCGATGGCAAGGGTCTCCCTACCCTCGATGTTGCTTATGATTGTGTGGTACTCTCTGAAAACACAAGCAATCCAATTCCTACCGAATGGCTCAATGATTGGGGCGGTGGTTGCGGTAGCTTGAAGTCTAACCCGAATATTATATTCATTAAGCAGTAAAGACAATGCCACAATTTTTATTTAGTTCACTTTTTGGCGAATTGACACGAAACGTGCAAATTCGCTTCGATAAGGCTTCCGAACTTCACAAGAGATTGTTTGATAACGTCATCTTTGAGAAGTATCTCGATTGGGACGTTCCTACTATCGGTCTCGACTTCGAGGAGATTATCGGCAAATACAATATCACGGTGGCAGCACCTACCATCGGAGATGAGTCTAAGGAAGCCATCCTCGGCTCTGAGGGATTGGAGACCGTTAAGGAGCGCATCCTTAACCACGCTCTCACTCTCCCTATGACCATTCAGAACTATCGAAAGATTTTGCAGATTTTGGACTCTAAATCTCTTCCAGATAGTGCAAAGAATGAGCAGCTCATCAAACTTATGTGGGGTGATGTTACGACCGTGGTTAATGCGGTTCTCGCTAAACTCGACATTCTCTTCTTGCGCCCACTCTCAAATGAGGGTAAGGTGGAGATTGATGACAACATCAACCCAGAGGGCGGTGTTCGAGGTACTATCGACTTCAACCAACCTGCGGAGAACATTGCATCATCCAAAACAGAATGGAATGACAGCAATATCGAGACCGTGGATTGCTTTGAGGATATTCAAGCCATCATTGATGCGGCACAGGACAAGGTTACTTTCTCCAAGGTGCTTTGCGCTCCATCTCGTATCTCCTATATGTGTCGTTCCAAGAAGATGAAGCAGATGATTTGGGGTACTGACAAATCCTCAAAGATGGTTCAGCTCAAAGACATCAACGCTTACATGGAGGAAAATAGTTACCCTATTTTTGAACCTATCCGCAGACAGGTTCGCATCCAAAAGGGCAAACAAAAAATCCCTTATACTCCTTGGAACGAGAAGAACATGGTATTTATACCAGATGGCAAACTCGGACTCGTTAAGAATGCTTGGAGTAACAATGAGTTGAAACCAGAGCAGGGAGTCGCATACTCTAACTATGGTCGTATTCGTGTATCTCAGTGGGGTGTTGGCGAGACACAAGGCAGCAATGGTGTAGAGTTCACCAAGGCTGAAAGTCTCTCTCTCCCTGTTATTACTGAGATGAATGGTATTTACACCCTCAAAACTCAGCAGTAAGTCGTGGATAACTTGAACGCAACGAGAAGTTTGTGCAATGCCATGTGCAGCACATTCTTTCCCGATAATTCTACAATAGAGTTTTCACTCTTCAATGATGGCATCGAAGCCAAGGCAGAAGCCACCCCGAAAGACCCTCAAATCTTTCGGGCGGCACTTCGCCTTGTTATGGGGTATGTGGAAAGCAGCCGCTCTGAGAATGGTGTTTCCACTTCCGTAATGAGCGAGGATGCCATTAAGAATAGTATCATCTATTGGTGTGGTTATTATGGTCTCGATGCGGATGAGGAATTATCGGAATATTCGAGAGTAGTAGAGGATGGCTCTAATCTTTGGTAAGTATGAGATACAACGGACATTTTCAATATATGACACAAGGCACATCGACTGAAAACGAGTTCGGTGAGTTGGTTGAGTCCACTTCTTTATGGAGTGAGCCAATACCATGCCATATCAAGACCAATAGCGACAACAGAAGGGGGAAGTATGAGGATGGAGAGTTCCGTCAAGCATCTTTCACCATTCTTACTGAGCAAATGGATAATCTCTCATTTAACCGTGTGAGACTTGAAAGGCAGGGTGAAGACCTTGGAGAGTATGGAGTGATGAACGCTGAGAATATCGAAAGCCAAAACAGAACGCAAATACTTGTATAGTCATGGGAAAGACCGTTACAGAATATCACGGCAAATATAAGGGTATCATAGTCAGCAAGACCAACATGAGAACTCTCAAAAAGAATTTGCAGACAACGATGACCAAAATATCAGACTTCATCATTTTCCGTTTCGGGCAAATTGGTGAGGAAGCCGTGAAGACCGCAAGGGATAGCGGTAGATACAACGATATTACAGGAAATTTGCGTTCTTCCATCGGATATGTGATTTTGTATGATGGGAAAGTTATGAGTCAAGGCGGTTTTCAGCCTACAAACGGAAAGAAAGGAAATGGAGACAAAGGTATTCAAGACGGATTGGCTTTCTTGGATAAACTCAAAGCAAAGTTTCCTTGGGGTATTACCCTCATTCTTTGCGCAGGAATGGAATATGCCGCATATGTGGAGTATCATAAAGATTTGGATGTACTTCACTCAGCAGAGCAAATAACTGAGAAATTGGTTAATGAGTTATTGGATGGAATAGCAAAGTAAGTTATGGCAACAAAGACAGAACAACAAATCGAGCGTGACTTCTATTCTTTCGTGAATAAGAGTCCACTTGGCAAGGCTATCAAGGGCAAAGTCTATCGTGACGAAATGCGCCCAGCCGATGCAAAGACAGAGGATTTAATCGTCAAGTTTTATACAGGAGTTGATGGGCAAGTCCAAACAGGCACGGTGATACTTGATGTATATGTACCAGACATTACAAATAAGGATGGTCGTAAGGTCAAGAATAGCCCACGTATCGCAGAGTTGCAGGTGCTTATATTGGATTTCATCGAGAACAATGACAATACGGAGTATCTGATGGAAACAGAACTATCTCCATACACCATCAAATCCGAAGAGATAGAGCAACACGAGATTAAAGTAAGAATTAAGTTTAACCGTACAACGTTTTAATTATGGCAGTACAAGGAAGCGCAAGCAATAAGAAAATCGTCATGTCTTGGTCTAAGTGCAAGGTAGAAGTTGCAGAGACCCCAGACGATGAAGCAATGCCATCGTCTCTAACGAGTGTAGGAACTATCAATGATAAGTCCACAACGCTTGCAACTGAGGATGGTGAGACTCTGACCGCAACCGCATCGGGCGGTGTCGTAGTGGCAGAGGAAGAGGGCGAGCCTACCGTTACCATTACCACCAGAGTAAAGGAGATGGATTTCGACAAAGAAAAGATGTTCACAGGTGCTGAAATTTCCTCTGATGGGGATGAGCTGACCGTGAAATCAAATGTCGTAGGCAAGGACTTTGCCGTAAAAGTCACTCCTAAGAATATCGGTGCTATCGGTATCAAGGCACGTAGAACCCATGTATCGTTTAGACCAGGCTCTTCTGAGGAAGAGGGTTCGTATGTTGATTTGACATTCAAAATCCTCTTGTGTTCAGATGGTGAACTTTATAAGAAGTTCAGAGTAAAGAATGACGATTGGGCTACCATGTAAAGATAGTAAATGCTTTCTTTTCATAAGGTAGAAGATTGTTTCTGATAACTGACGTGTGGAATAGACACCCCTTTGCAGTTCGGGAGGAGAGAACTGCATTAATCATGGTGTGGAGCAGTTGGTAGCTCACCACGCTCATAACGTGGAGGTCGTAGGTTCGAGTCCTACCACCGTAACCAAATTTAATTAGTAGTAAGATGGAACAAAACTATATAGAAAGAAAAGTTGCTGATGCCATTCTTGAAAAGAATATCGGCACATTGGAAATAGACGGAAAGCAATATAACATCGCTCCCCCATCTATCGCCACTCTCATTCTCGTTTCTGAAATTGTGGCAGGGCTTCCAATCGTGGAGAAAGTGGATAACAAGCAAATCGTTTATTCCGTCTTACATCATGCCAAGGATTTTAAGGCTTTGGGCGAAATGGCAGCGGTTCTCATACTCGGAGCAAAGGAATGTAAGAGAAATGAGAAGAAACCTCGCTTTTACCGCATCCGTCATTTCTTTGGGTATGAGTACAAACCAACAAAGGATGAACTCGCAGAAATCATTTTGCAGAATGTTCGCCCTACGGTCTTGTTTGATGTAATCATCCAAAGGCTCAAAGATATGGAGGTAAGTAGTTTTTTCGCTATTACCACTTCCCTAAGCGAGGCAAACATTCTGAAACCGACAAAGGAAGTGGAACAGCCTTAAATGATAGTATTTGGGCAACCGTTCTCGGAATTGCAAGGATATTCGGTGTTGATGCTCAATATGCACTATACGATATAAGTTATCAGAACGCTTTGATGTATAGCCGTGTTGTGCCTATGCCGCATGACAAATCCGATGAAGACGAAAAGCCTTTGTTTGATGAAAGTTTAGATGCTTGCAATCCAGACAATTTCGATAAATTTACTGAGGGTAGTGTAACATGGTAGATAGTGGAAAGTTAAGTTTTGGTACGGTCATCGACACATCGGGATTTGATGAGGGTGTTGAAGCCATTGAGGGTAAGGTGGGCGAACTTGGTAATTCCGTAGAACAGGAAACATCCAAGATTTCCCAACTACTGACTAATGTACCTACATTAAACATAGATGTAGTTACGAACGCTTCGCAATCACTTGATACCATCGACCAAGCCTATGCGGAAATAGATAGGATTACAGACCTAAACAAAACCGCAATCAGGGAACTTGAAGCAGAGTTCACTCGCCTTGGTCAACTTGCATCTGATGCCTACAAAAAAGGAACGGTAGAGGGTGATAAGGAATTTGCCCAACTCCAAGAGCAGCAAAAGGCAATAAAGGCGGTAATCAATGAGAGAAAGAAAGTTGTCAAGGCAGCAGCAGAGCAAGCCGATGAACTTCTGAAAGTTGAGGATAACTTGAAGAAAGAGGCGGCAGCTTTGCAGGAAAATGCAAACAAGCACGTTTCTCTTCGCCAACGTATCAAGGAGTTAAAGGCAGAGATGGCAGACTACCGTATGCAATTCGGAGACCAAACCGAAGAGTATAAGAAAATGGCGGTAGAACTTGGTAATCTCCAAGACATACAAGGAGATATACAGACACAAGGAAGCATATTCTCTAACGATGAAGCCAAGATTGCAGGTGTCATCTCGGGCTTGAATGGTTTGGCTGGAGGTTTCACGGCAGTACAGGGCGCAATGTCCCTCTTTGTTGGTGAAAATGAGGAATTGAACAAGGTGATGACCAAACTCCAATCCCTCATGGCTATCACAATGGGCTTGCAGCAAGTTCAGCAGACACTCAATAAGGATAGTGCCTTTTCTCTTGTTACTCTAAATGGTCTCAAAGAATGGTGGAACTCCTTATTAGCGGTTGGTATTGGTGAAGAAGTTGAGGATGCAGCCGCAACCGTGGCAGACACAACTGCCACCACCGCCCATGCAACCGCCACCACGGCAGACACAGAAGCCCAGATTGCCAACAATGCAGCCACGGCAGCAGGAACGGTCGCAACCGCAACAAATACCATAGGGCAAGGGGCAAACACGGCAGCAGCCACGGCAGGAACAGTCGCAAACATAGGACTTGCAGGAGCATTCCGAATGGTTGGAGCTGCCATCAAGTCCATTCCTGTATTTGGATGGATTGCAGCAGCTATCGGTGTACTTATCGGGGTTATCTCCCACTTTGTCAGTAAGGCAGAGGAAGCAGAAAAGGCAGTTGAGGAACAAAACAAAATCCTCGAAGACAGCCAAAAGACCTATGCAAAGGCATCGGCAGAGATTGAGGATTACACCAAAAAGATAGAGACTTTCAACGGTTCTAAGAAACGAGAGAAAGCACTTGTCGATGAATTAAACTCTAAGTATGGAACGGCACTCGGCAAATATGATAGTCTCGCACAATGGAAAGATGTACTCACTAAGAAAGGTGAAGCTTACTGCAATATGCTTTTGAAAGAAGCAGAAGCACAGGCATATCTCAATAAATACACAGAAGCCTTTGTTAATCTCCAAGTGGTGAAAGACAAGGCGGCAGCAGGAGTCTATGACCATTGGTATAACACAAAGGCAGGAGATGAAGCATCCAGAAAGAAAGCCATCGGTGAAGCAGAAGCCGATTTGAATAAGTGGTTAGACCTCTATAAGGAGAAGATGAAAGAAGCACAATCCATCAAGGACAATTTCGACATCAATCCTCATGTAGATGGTAAGACCACGAAAAAAGATAAATCATCATCGGGAAATACCTTTGATGCTAAGGCTGCGGCAAGAACCGCACAGGATGCCGTCAATGACTACAAAGAGACCGTCAAAAAGTTCTTCAAGGATGCCAATGATGATATTACAGACCTCATCATTTCCTCGCAAAAGGATGGAATGGTCAAGGAACTCAATCAAATCAATGTTGACACCCAACGTAAAAAAGAGGAATGGAATAAGAAAATCCTCGAACTTGCAGCAGCCCAGAAAGAAGCCTATCACAAGGCTTATATGTCGAAAAAGGGTGCGACTGAAAACGGATGGTTTGAGAGTGATGCAGGAAAGAAGTCTGTTGACAATTACGCAAAAGATTTGCTATCAGACCAACAAAATGCAAAACTCAATCAAGATATGCTCAATCAGATAGAGGAAAATGGAGAAAAGGCAAGACAAGAAATCCGTCAAAAATACATGGACTCCATGATTGAGCAATACGGAACAATGAAACAGAAGACCGAACTCCTTACAAGGCAGTGGATGGAGAAAATCAATACTATCCCCGATGACTTCAAGGATGCGGCATACAAGCAAATGGATGAGGAATTTGCAAAGCTCAATAGTGAGCAGTTCAAGATGCAAATAAATTGGGATGATGTTTTTGGTAATCTCGATAACCAATCCCTATCATCTTTGCAATATACTCTTGACAAGGTAAAAGATTACTTCAAACTCAATTCAAAGGATATGGGAGTTGAGGAAATCAAGACCTACCAAGAAGCCATTACCAAGATGGAGGATGCCATTGCTTCACGTAATCCTTTCGTCTCGCTGCATAAATCCATCAAGGATATATCAACATCTAAGACGGAATACACAAACGCTCTGAGCGAATGGAAAACGGCACAGGATGAACTCAATGCAGCCCAACAAGCATATAACGATGCTATGAGGGAAAAAAATGACATCATCCAACAAATCGAAGATGGCAAACTTGCAGAGGATAGTCAAGAACTGACCGATGCAAATGAGAAATTGAAGAATGCCACAAACGAACTTGCAAAGGCACAAGAGAAAAATAACAAGGCAGAGCAAAGAACCCTCACGGCTCGAAATAACATTACCTCTGCTTACAAGAATTTCTCTACCCAATTAAAGAATGTGGACAGTGTCGTTAAAGATGTTGGCGGCAAGGCTGAAAATCTCGCTGATGCCTTTGGTTCAGACGTGGGGAATAGTATCAAAAAAGCCATTGACTTTACAGGAGAAGTGCTTGATGCTACTGAGTCCGTCATCAATGCCATTGGTGATGTTGGCAAGAATGTAGCATCGGGAGTTGAGCAGACCGTCCAAAATGCCGCATCAGGCGCAACGGCAGCAGCGGCAACAGGTGCAACGGCAATATCAACAATCGAGAAAGCATCAGTTATCCTTGCAGTCATTTCGGCAGCTCTCCAAGTTGCAACGGCAATCGCCAATCTCTTCAATAATGATGATGAGAAACAAAAGGAGATTGAAAAGTTGCAGGAACGTATCGACCAACTCCAATGGGAACTTGATAACGCTGATACCGTCCGATTACAGAATAAGGTCGGTAAGGCGGTCGATAACCTCAGAAACATCTATAACGAGACTTATGAGGAAGTCAAGAACTTGCACCAAGTAACCGAAAAATATGGTAACTTTTGGGGAAGAGCGGTGATGAACCTCACATATAAAAACGAGGTGTTTGAGAAATCGGTCGAAAAGATTGCAGATGCCTATGCAAAGGTTTCCTATACTGCTGACAAGGCTCTCGGCAGCGAGAAGTACGAGAATGCCAGAAGTCAACTCAAAAACCTTGCAGAGCAACAAATCCTCATCCAACAACAAATTGATAAGGAGTCATCCAAGAAGAAAACGGATAATAGTAAAATCCAAGATTGGAAGAACCAAATCGAAGAGTTAGCGGAAGAGATGGCAACCATCATTAACGAGATGATGGAAGACATCATCGGATATACCGCTGAGGATTTGGCTTCAACTCTTGGAGATGCCTTTTGGGATGCTTTCAAGAGTGGTGAGGATGCCGCCCAAGCATGGGGCGATAAGGTCAACGAGATAGTATCAGACATCTTGAAAAAGATGATGGTACAGGAACTTTTGGAAAAGCCAATCGGTGAGATATTCAACAAGTACAAAACTAAATGGTTTGGTACTGATGGAAACTTCAAGGGGTTCAATGCCGTTGAGGGTAGTTTGACAGACTTTGCAAACGAACTCAATTCCCTCGTTACAGGATTTAGTGAGGGTATGGAGACTTTGCCCGATGAACTGAAAAGTATCATATTGGGTGATGCTTCGAGAAGTGGAACGAGCAGCGGTATTGCCACGGCATCGCAGGAGAGTGTCGATGAGAACAATGCCAGACTTACGACCATTCAAGGACACACATACACCCTCGTACAGGGCATGAACGAGTTGAACCAAACAAGTAATGCCATGCTTGAAAAGTTGAGCGGTATAGAGAAGAATACCGCTTCGACAAATGACAAGCTCGACACAATGGGAAAGAATATCAAGACTCTCAAAGATACGGTCGATGACATATCATCAAGAGGTCTCAAACTAAAGACATAGAAGATTATGGATAAAGAAAATCTTTTGAAAGGAATTTACCAAGACGGAAAAGCCCTCGGAGCGTGCAGCGCATTCTCTGAGGCTAAATCCGTTAAGGAAATCGTGGATGAGTTGTTCACTCCCCAAGGAGTAGAGTTCTGCTTAAAGTTGCGTTTCCCTACCCTCGATGTATTCAGACAATTCGACAAGGAGGAAGTTAAGCAATATGGGGTTTACATTGATTGTGGTGAGATAGAACTCGCAGACCCAAAGAGAGCATTTCTTGTGGGTAACACGAAAGCCACCGTCAAATGTACCAAGACCCAGAGCAATAGTATCTACCTCATGCACGGTGCATCGGTATCGGTCGTTGCGAGCGGCTTTGCTATCGTGCGAGTAGAGGGTGACAAGAAATCTCATATCAGTTACATTCAGAACGACCACGCTAAAGTATTGGTATAATGGGAGCAGAGGGAAGACTTTTCATAGATAACCGTGATGCGTTCCTCGAATACGGTTTATTCGTGGAAGATGGGGGATATAAATCTCTCATCCAATTCCCTGCGTTCAAGAAACTCGACTCTACCGAATGGGATGAGTTTGACGGTATAGAGATAGATTTGTCCGCTCCTGTGCTTGATACCAAGTCTTTCTCAATGAATTTCTGTATTACAAACATCAACTATGCAGAGGATTTGTTTGATGAGTTGGCAACAGGCGCATACCATACATTTGAGTTTCGGGAGATAAATAAGACATACAAACTGAGGATGACTTCAAATGGCTCATTCTCCCAATTCGTAAAACTTGGAAAGATGACCCTATCCTTTGCGGATGACTTCCCTACCATTCCAACAGGAAATCACTATGTGTATGGGAAATCGGGCATCCGTCAAAATGGGTATGAGTTGGATGGTATAGACTTTTCTCAGTTCGGTTCTTACGTCCTTAACGGCACAGATGCAGCCATAAGGAAAGCCCCAAATGTACGTTCTAACCTCACCATCGACACATCAACACTCGCAGGAGTGGTCTATGATGATGACAACGTGACTTTCAAAACAAAGGATGTAGCGGTTAAGATACTAATCAATGCCGACACAATAGATGAGTTTTGGAAGAGATGGAATAGTCTGTTTTCCGTGGTACTGCAACCAGAAGCAAGGTCTTTCTACTTCGCCGCCCTTGGTAATGAATATGAATGTTACTACAAAAGTAATACGGTCAACACTTTCAAGATTTTGCACAATGGGCATATATGGTGCGACTTCACTCTCACGCTGACTTTCACATCATGCCGCCCTGTTGGTTCTTACTTGTTGCTTGCTACTGAGGATTTCGATTGGATTATCACAGAAGATAAAATTGAGCCTTCACGAATACGCATAAGACCAAAGGGGCATCTCGTTATGCTCATATCTGAGAATGGAGAGTATATCGTCACAGAGGATGATGACTCAAAGATATATTTCAATAATCAAAATTAAACAATATGGCAGACCAAAAGAAAAGAGTATCGGAATTGCCCGAAAGTTCATCTACCAAAGGTCTCTACACGCTCGGAGTCAATGCCAGCAATGAGAGTGTGAAAGTTCCCTTGGGTGAGATACTTGACGGTATTACACCGAAAGTAAATCAAGCCGTATCGACTGCCAATAGCGCAAAGTCGGAGGCGGCAATCGCCACATCAACCGCAAATGATGCAAAGACAACGGCAGAGAATGCCAAGTCTCTTTCAACTGATGCTTCGGGTAGAGCCCAAACTGCAACCGAACTTGCAGAAAAGGCAAAAACATTTGCAAGTGAGGGAAGTACCGCCCGATTTGATGGTTTCGTGGATAGGGCATCCATCATGTTGGCATCGTATGGAGGTTCTACGGTTGGAGAGGTCATCTTTGTACGTTATAGTAAGGTCTTTGCGTACAAGGTGGACGGAAAGTATTATAATAATTGGGCGGTAGAGCCAAATGCAGATTTATTCTTCCCAAATAACTCTCGTGTGGAAATCCGTAAGGACAAAGCCTATATATGTAACGGCAAACTCTATATATGGGATAATGAGTTAAACGACCTTATTATTGCAGGAACAGACTCATCAGAGGTTGATGACAAAATCAAGGAAGCCGTCTATCCTCGTCAGTTCTACAACGCTAACAAGTTGCTTGACAATTACAATGCAATGTCTCTCGATGTTGTGTTGGGATTGCTCTATGCCAACGATGAAGCGAAAGAATACAAAACGCAAGGAGTTGTTATCACATTCCTCGGCACGGATGGCAAGATGGAAACCTACCAATGGAACGGTAATAATAAGGCTGATTTCACGGATGCAGAAACTTGGTCTAAGTTTGGAAGCGGTAGCGCAACGGTCGGAAACTGCTATAACGTGACCAACGAGCAACCTATTTCGGGTTATTATGACCTCGAAACCGCAATTACCGCAACCTATAACAAAGGTTTCTCATCCGTTGGTATGCAAATCACATTTGCAATAGCAAAGAACTCTTGGAAGACCTATCAATATGTAGGTTCAGATACAGAGTCAACGAACTTCAAGAATACCCAGTTATGGCTCGACCTTGCAGGAATGAGCGCAGGAGCGGAAACCCTCATCAATGTGGATGCCCTCTGTGGTGCTTGCACATCCGCATCATTCTACACCTTGGAATATGCCATTTCTGCCATTACCAAGTTGCAGACCGATAGCGGCATCAACTATGCCAAGAGCGGACTCGTTATCACCTATAAGATAGGAGAAAACACATGGGAAACAAAACAATTCAAGGGTGAAGCATCCGATTTCGGTGAAGCATCCTTGTGGCATGAGTTCGGAGGTGCAGGAGGTTCTAAGGTTGAGACCAAGGAAGAGCCACAAGAAGATGGTAAGGATGCTTTCTCGACAGGTGGAGCGTATAAGTACGTTCCTACTAATCTCCATGTCGATACAGAGACAGAGGGAGTAATCAAAATCTCTATGGTCAATGCCAAAGGTGAGACCGTGGGAGATGAGCAGCAGTTTGCAGTCGGCACAGGCAGCGGTGAGAGTTCGGGAACGATTGTAAGCATCATCCCAGAGAGTGCGCCTTTGTATGCCAAGGCAGGAGGTTCTGTTATCCTCAAAGCTGCTATCCTCAGTGTGACAAAGCAGGGAGGGCAAGAAATCTCGAATATGATTGAGAGGGTCGAACTATACGACAGAGACACAAATCAACTCTTGGAAACATACCGATTGAACCAAGCATCATCGGCAGATAGCGAGAGTTATGATTTCTCTTTCGACTTGTCATCATACTTCACACAGGCATCATCCCGAAAGTTCAAACTCATCGCCTACGATGATAGCGACCATACAGGAAGCCGAAACATCAACGTTACTGCGGTGGATGTTACCATCAAGAGCGAGCAGACTCTTAACTATACCTCATCTACCGTTGTAAATGTGGGAGGTGCGACAAAGACACTCCCGATGTATCGTTTTGCCAATAATGCGAGCGATAAGGGCATCTTATGCACCGTTGAGATTTACATCAAAAATGAGTGGAAGACGCTCGGAACTGCAACCATATCGGACACCTATTCACATAGTATCTCCATCAATCCTAAGAATTGTGTCGGAGAGGTTCTTTCTCATGGCGCTTATCCTCTTCGTATTCATGGTGTGGATATAGCATCGGGCGTGGAGGGTAATTATCTCCATACCGCTATTATGGTAGTGGATGCAGACAACACTACCCCTATAAGCGTAACAAGATGGTACTCTGAGAAAGCAGTGGCAGAGGTGAAACGATATGAGACCGTTTCGATGGACTTTGCCGTATATTCACCATCATCATCTACAATAGAGGCGATTGTTGTAGAGTACAAGAACAATACCACCAAATACAAACAAAAGATAACGGCACAAAGAAACAAGACATATACCTATACGCAAAGGGTCACAGACACTATCATTGATGGTTCTGTAAGATTTGATTTGTATGTGTCGGTATCGGGGAAAATATCACAATCAGCATCATTCAAGGTTTTGGGAACACTCCTCGATATAGAGGCGGTTTCTGCCCAACTTATGTTTGATATGGATATGGCGAGTAGAAGTAACTCGGATGCCGACAAGACCATTACAGACAATGGATATACTTTAAGTGTGAAAGGCTCAAACTACTCCACCAACGGATTTGTAAAGGATAGTTACGGTACAGAGCAATACGGCACGGAAAACGATGAGGGAGTCATGGCACTTCGTATCGCTGAGAACGTGACCGCATCCCTCAATTATATGCCGTTCAATCAAGCATCCATTGAGTCAAACGGTCTCGCTATTCAATTCCGTATCAAGGCAAAGCACATCGCAAATGATGATGCAAGGTTAATCTCTTGCATCTCAAATGGTATCGGTTTCTACGTTACAGGAAAAGATGTAGTGTTTACTACTGACAATGCCGCAACCGTAGCCCATACTATCACATCGGCGCTCAAAGATGATAGCCTTACAGATGTAGCCATCGTGATTGAGCCTACTTCACAAGCCCCTTATGCAAATATCGGAGTAGCAAAGATGTATTTCGATGGTGAGTTAATTGGTGCTTGTTACTATGATAAGGGTTCTTTGAGCCGTCATGCGACACCTATCACATTCGATGGCACTGAGGGCGATTTGTACCTCTATAATATCAGAGCATGGGAAACCTATTACTCGTTTGAACAGAGTTTCGACAATTATCTGTTGAAGTTATCCAATACTGATACGATGATTACCGAATACAACTTTAACAAGGGAGTAATGGCATCCCAATCGGCAGAGGGAAAGCCAGCCATCAACAGACCACAAGCAGCAGCCCTCTACAATCTCGGTATGCCATATTTCGTGCTTTGCAAGAATGCGGACACAGGAGACACAGAAGACCAATATCCCCCATATCTCGAAAGTCTTGATGGAGACAAGAAAACAAAGAGATATTTTGATGTGTATGCGTATTTCCCAGATAGACCTTGGCAGGATTTCAAGGCTATCAACGTACCAACGACAAACCAAGGTACAACATCATCTATGCGCCCTATCAAGAACGTAAAGATGAAGTTTAAGGGATGCACGGTTACACTTTTGCATGACCGTAGCGAGTTTACTTCCGCTGAGGATTTGGCAAAGTACGATGAATGTGCGGCAAATGCGGCTCAAAGTCGTGTGCAACCGATGGAGAACTCCATCCCTACCAACATCATAACGGTAAAGGTCGATTACTCTGAGTCGGGAGGTGCGAATAACGGTGCTTCATGTCAGCTATACAATGAGCTTCAAAGAGCATTGGGCAAGAACTACATGACACCTGCGCAAAATGCCTACAAGGGCAAATATACTCTCAATACATCCATTGATAGTGTACCTATTGCGTTCTTCCGTACTGATATGAACTCATCGGATGCAACATCTCCAAGTTACGGATATTTCCACGCAAAGGGTAATTGGAACCATGACAAGGGCGATGCGGTCGTGTTCGGTTTCGAGAAAGTGGATGGCTACAATCTCGGATGCTTGAATTATGGTGATTTCATCGAACTCATTGCAGCAAGAGACCAATCACTTGATAATTATCTCGCAACTCTCGACAAATCGGCATGGGACACAACTCAAATTTATGTTTTGAGTGAGTTCTGTGGTGATAAGCATAAGGTGTTCCGCTATCAGTCTGAGAAATGGACTGAGACAACAGGAACGATGACCTATGAGGGCGGCAGATGGCGCATTTCGGGTGATGTAGTGAACCCTGTGGAAAATTACGAGCTTCGTGCTTATGATTACTTTGATTGGTTTCAAGGTGTGGATAGTATTGATGATATGCTTGCACCAGACTCAAAGGGAAAACCAACATGGCTAACTTACTTTGAAAGTCGTTATCCAGATAATGATGAACTCAATGCAGCCTATGAGGATGGTCGAAAAGTGCCTTATCAGTTGTATAGATGGCTGAAATGGTGTCAAGACTGCAATCATAACTTGGATAGTTCACACGGAAACATTACCATCGATGGGAAGACCGTTGCAGGAACAAAGGCAAACCGTCTATTGAAGTTCAAGCATGAGTTGCACAATATGGCAAATGTATATTCAATGATATGTTATCACATATTCACGGATTACATTGCAGCCGTTGACCAGAGAAGCAAGAATATGATGGTAGGTTTCTACCTTGATACGGATGGATTAATGAGAATGTACCTTAACCATCTCTATGATGGCGATACCATCCTCGGCTCTGACAATGACTGCGGTCTTACCATTGATGCGGAACTCGACCCAAACAACGATACAGATGGTAAGTACCAAGGACATGACAGCGTTCTCTTCACTCAGATGGCAAACTCTGATTATATTTGGCTTACAGATTACTCATCAGATGCGGATAAGGGCGACTCGACAAAGACCATAACTGTAGCATCCGTTTGTGAGAAAATGCGCACGACCACATTATCATCGGGGTTACGCCCATTCTCTACGGATGGCATCGAGAAGTATTGGATTACAGACCGATTGAGTAAGTGGGCTAAGTTGGTATCATCTTTCGATGGTATCAGAAAGTACATCGAAGCATCAAAGGCAGATAGTAACTATTTCTATGCTTTGCATGGATTGAGCATTCAAAGATTACGTGATTTCGTTCAGACACGTTTCCGTTATCGTGATGGTTTCTATCAGTGCGGTGATATTTACTCATCGGCAGTATCTATGCGTTGCACAGGTCGAAACATGAGTGTGAAGATAACCGCTGCAAAGGATGGTTTCTTTGGTATCGGTGTTGACCAGACAATGAGTATGAGACAAAGCGTTTATCTGAAAGCAGGAGAAAGTGCAACCCTCAATTCGGGCAATACCAATCTTGCAAGTGGTGTGATGCTTTACATCTATGGTGCAGACCGTATCGGGGAACTTGACATCAGAAATGCGACACCAAAGCAGAGCGGTTGGGATATATCACAGTTGGTTCTCATCAAGAAACTTATCATCGGTGGTTCAAGTTATTCTCCAGCCACAAAGACAGGAGAGGAACTTACAAACCTTAATCTTGGTCAGTTGCCATTCCTCGAAGAGTTGGATGTGCGTAACTTCCCACTCACCACGATTGATGCGACATATTGCCCACGATTGGTTTCTGTGCTTGCAGTTGGCTCTAACTTGCAGAATTTCACTCCTGCTGAGACTTCGCCAATATCAACGCTTACACTGCCTAAGACGATGACCTCTCTATCATTTGTGAACTTGCCAAATCTGACATATCCGAATGGAGGTTTGACTATTGCAGGGTTCTCCAACGTGAAGAGGTTGCAGATTTCGGGATGTGCAAAGATTGATACTTTCACGCTCCTATCTGACACTATCAATGGCGGTGCAGGCATCGGTGAGATATATGTGCCAAACATCGACATTACGGCTGACACAAGCATCCTCACGGCACTCAAAAGCACAGGTGCAAAGGGTATCGGGTCAGACCTTGACGATGCTTGTGATGGACTGAGCGGAAAATGGATATTGTCGAAACTGATTGATGATAGTGAGTTGAAATCGTTGCAAGACTATTTCCCACTGCTTACAATTCACAATGCGCAATATACGATGGTCGTATTTGATGACACGGTGGATGACCCGAAGAACGTTACAAACCTCGATAACGGCACGACAGGAGAGAAATTCACTGCAAGCGGTCACGTTGCTCGCATCAGAAAGAAACTCATTCCTGTAAAGGGCAAACTCAATACTTCAACAGGAATTTGGGAGGGCGAGAGAATTAGCGAAAGCAATTATCAGCAACTTCCAGATGGTTCGACTTTCGACTTCAAGGATAGTTTGGGAGATGGTTTCGATGTGATGATGCGTTGCCCTAACCTTTGGTACAAGGGCATCAATGACTTCAAGAACCAAAAGAAGTATATCGCATGGAGCAGCCTTGACTCTGAGCCATTATCAACCGCAAGCAAGATTGTCAGAAAGACGTTGAAAGACATCATCTATAAGACAAATTCTGCGGTGATGATAAATTCCGTTGAGTTGGGAGTGTCAACTCTTACATCGGATGGCATTCTTTCAGATACACCAAACTATAACGCTTATCTGATAGATGTGAGCGGTATGAAGCAAGTGAGATACCCAGGCTTGAACAATAGCAATATCGGTGGTGTGTTCCTCAATGAGGATGGAGTTATCATCAAGACATTCAACATGGCGATTTCAAGTTCCATGTTTGACTTTGTGGAGGGTGATTATATCTTTACCGATGTGCCAACAGGGGCAAAGAGTTTCGTCTTTGCATCATCCGTGAACAACAATTCACTTGAAGCCATTTCGGTAGATAGTGCAGAGGTGGAGGCGATTGAGCCTGATTGGGTGCATAACGATGAGTGGCTTGGAGGTGTATATCATGCTTCCGTGGATGGTTTGACTCAGTTACGTTCCATTTCGGGTGCAAATGTGCGCTGTGGTACGGGCACATCAACGACATCGGCAGAATGGAAATATGATGATGAGGGTAAGCCTACGAACACTCCAACAGGAGCAATGAACTATACCTTTAAGGACTTCCAAAACCTTGCAGCCCGAAGAGGTAGCGGTTATCAGTTGTTCGACTATGAGATGAGCAAGTTGATGGCAATACTTTATTTCTCACTTGTCGGCAATCGTGATGCTCAGTTGGTTTGCGGATATGGTAGAGGTGCAGGAGGTACGACAGGCTATGCGGATGCTCTCGGTAACTCTGATAGTACCAGAGGACAATTAAGCGGTAACAAGTGCCTTGGCTTTGAGTCATTCTTTGGTTGCACATGGGAGATTATGGATAATGTTGCTATCAATATCAGTAACTATGCCGATGCTCTCAAATCGAAGATGACCGAAATCAGCTCATACCCGATAGACCATAAATGGCACATATTCGACCCTATCACAAAGACTGAGAGAATTGTGCAGGGCTTGAATGTTTCGGGTTATTGCATCGGTCGTGTAAAGCACGGTAGATATTGCGATGTGATTGCATCCAAGGTGACATCAGATAACTCTGTATGGGCTGCAAACTATACCGATTGTCAGTGGTACACATCCGCTCGTTGCCGTTTTGTCGGTCGCTCGGATTGCAGTGCGAGTGCGGGTGGCGGTCTCGTCTATGCGAGTGCGAGTTATGGTTCTGCGTACTCGGATGCGAGTATCGGCTCTCGGCTTGCCTTCAGAGGAAAAATAAAGATAAAAAACGAATAAAATATGAATAGGAAAATGCGTTTATGCGTGTGCGTAGCGACCCAAAGAATGAGGTCGCCGCCTCGCACACAAATGAAATAACAGAAAAAGGTGGAGGGTTTCAACGTTGCCGTTTTGTCGGTCGCTCGAATAACAATGCGAATGCGAATGGCGGTCTCGTCTATGCGAATGCGAATAATGGTTCTGCGAACTCGAATACGAATATCGGCTCTCGGCTTGCAAACAATAAAAACAAGAATTTCAATAAAATCGCTCCTACGGAAAATCATCATGGAATGGTGAATATCTGCGAGCGAGAAACCCAACCCTCAGTAAAAGCGGCACAATGTCGGAAAACTGAAACATATCATTGGTAAGTAGAGATTGGTAGGTTAATTCTCGAACATCTCGGGCTTACGGAAATTGAAGGCTTCTAAAATCGAATGAAAAGAGACGGATATATTATAGAGGAAATCATCGACCAACAAAATCTTGAAGATAGTTTCGATGAGGTCATAAGGGGTAAACTTCGCAAAGAAATCTTGGTTGAGGGCAAATGGCTCATCAAGCACAGAGAGAAGTTTCTGCAATCAGTTCGTGAAGAGATACTAAGCGGACATATAAGCCTTATGCCAGTGCATCGCCCACCAACTGAGGATGAAGCAAAGAATGGTGGCTACTATACAAAGATTATCAAGGAGGCAGGAAAGATAAGGCATATCCAAGTATTTTGCATGGCTGCTCGTATCAAGGTTAATGCCGTGATGAGGGTGGTCGATAGACATCTCCAAAAGAGATATATCCGTACCACATCGGCATCCATCAAGAACAGAGGAATGCACGATTTGAAAATTTACATCGAGAACGACATGAGACTCTATCCCGATATAAGATTTTGGTATAAGTTCGATATAAGAAAGTTCTATGACACCGTACATCAAGACTTTGCGATGTACGCACTCGAAAAGACATTCAAGGATAAGAAGTTCCTCTGTATCATGGAGCAGTTTGTGAGGCTACTGCCCGATGGATTGGGAATGAGCATGGGGCTAAGGGCATCGCAGGGAGTCTGCAATCTCCTATTGTCCGTTTACCTCGACCATTATCTAAAAGACAGATATGGAGTCAAGCACTTTTATCGGTATTGTGATGATGGTCTTATTGGTGCTACAATCAAATTGTATCTTTGGGAGTGTAGGGATTTAGTACATGAACGAATAGACCTCATACAACAGGACATAAAAGCAAACGAGAGAATATTTCCTATTGATGAGGGCTTAGACTTTCTCGGATATGTCACTTATCCCGATGGGTATAGTAGATTGAGAAAAAGAGTAAAGAAGAATTACGCAAGGAAACTTCATCGCATAAAGAGTAGAAAAAGAAGAACAGAAATAATCGGTTCACTTTGGGGTATGGCGAAGCATGCAAGATGTTGGCATCTGCTTGAAACGCTCCTATACCCGAAAGAATTGAACAAACTAAAGAAAAAGAGAATGAAAGATTTTGGTAAACCGAAGAGTAGCCCGATGACGGTGAACGGAAAGAAAAGTTTTAGAGGTAGTAAAATCAGCGGCAGGGAGTTAGACCACAAGCCATTTATCGTGGTGGATTTCGAGTCAAACGTGATACCAGCCATTGAGGAAAAGAGATACAAGGATGAGGTCGATGCGACCTTGGCGAAAGGTGGAGACACTTCTCTCGTAAAGAAACCAAGAGAGAAATACGTGGTCAGTATCATCTTTCAAAACCAACTTCGTAAACTTTGGACGGGTGATAGAGAGAATTGGGAAGAATTGGAAGCACGTAAGAAAGATGGTGAACTGCCATTCTTCTGCTCCATAACATCCGATTACTCGGGCGCATTCCCTAAGTATGCGTTTTGTTCCGCTACTGCTTTCGGTCATCAGATACCATCCGATGAAGAGTTAAAGGCATTGTTTAACAATCTAAATATAAAGATAGATGAATAAGGATTTTTACAAAGTCTATGGAGCAAATGAGCGACAAGACAAAATCGTAAGACTGAGCGAAACCAACTATCTCTTGATATTCGGTTTCGGCAAAGATGGTGATAATGGTTACAATTACCGCAAGAACTATGACCATAAGCCAACCATTGAAGAGTTGAAAGAGGACATTGAAATCCTTATCAACAAGGAAACGGATGCAATTATCCTCGGTGGTTTCGTGTGGAATGGTAAATCGGTGTACCTATCAACAGAGAACCAAATCAACTTTAAGGCTGCTTATGATTTGGCGGTTCAGACCGATGGGGCAACGCTGCCTATCAAGTTCAAACTTGGTGAGGATAATGACGGTAATCCTGTATATCATACATTCCAGAAACTCGAAGCATTCACAGACTTCTACACAAAGGCTTTTGCATACATCTCGAAATGCCTTAATGAGGGATGGACTGAGAAAGATGGTGTCGATTATTCTGCTTTGATTGGCGATGAGTAACGGATGCGGTTGCGAAAAGGGTGTGCTTAAATACGTTAAGTCACCCTATGCAAGGAAATTCTATATTCCTTGCTGTATGCACGATGATGATTATGACAGAGGCGGTAACAAGGCAGACAGAAAGGATGCTGACAGGCTGCTTTTCTTCCGAATGATGAGAAAAGTCACGGATGATAGAAACGAGCATCCTACCGTCTTTGTTTGGATGACCATCATCGCATACATCTATTATATGGCAGTTCGAGTGTTCGGACGGTTCTACTTCAACTATAAAAAAGAGTAAGATGGTAACACTTCACTATAATAATACGACTCTTGATATACATGAGGATGATAACTCGTATCGTTATCGTGCGCTTATGCAGAAACCTCAGCTCATTCTTAAATTCTCATTACCAGAGTATATCGAGTTTCCTGTGGGTACATGGTGCGAGTATCAGAATATGAGGTTTAAGGTGTTCTCACCTCAAAACATCAAGAAGAGCGGAACACGCAACATTGAATATACTATCACTTTCGGGCAAGACGATGAGTATATGGGGCTTTACAAACTTCGTAACTCAGTCGATAAACGCTTGAAATGGTCTATGTGTGCCAAGCCGCATGAGTTTATTGAGGAAATCGTCAAAAACCTCAATGAGAAAGAGGGTGCGGATAATTGGTCAGTCGGTGAGTGTATCGAGGCGAATGAGCAAACCATCGAGTTTAACCATACCTACATAGATGCAGCCTTGCAGTCTGTGGCAGATACCTTTGAGACTGAATGGGAAATCGTGGATAAGAAGATTTCTCTTCATAAGGTGGAATACTTCAAGGATGACCCTCTGCCACTCTCCTACGGCAAAGGTAACGGATTTATACCCGGCTTGGGAAGAACCTCACAGAGTGACGAAATGCCTATCAAAAGGCTCTATGTGCAAGGTGGTGAGGATAATATCGACCGCTCGAAATATGGCTCTCAGTATCTGCTTTTGCCTAAGTCCCAGACTCTCGACTATGAGGGCAGGACTTACAAGACGGATGCGGACGGTCTATATATCGAGCGTGTTGATAAGGTATCGGATGCGGTCAAGGAAGACTCCCTCGATTGCGATGAGTTCTATCCGTCAAGAGTAGGCAAGGTTACAAAGGTGGAAGTCCCTAACAAGGATAAGAATTTCTATGACATCATAGATAATACCATTCCATCATACCTAAACTACAATGACTTTGTTATTGCAGGGGAAACCGCTACCCTCATATTTCAATCGGGTATGCTTGCAGGAAGAGAATTTGAGTTCAAGTATAAGAACGCTGAGCGTAGGTTTGAGTTAGTTCCTATGGAGGAGGACGGTCAGACATTCCCTAACGAGACCTTTGCCCCATCAGTTGATGATACTTATGCCATCTTTGGCATTATGCTCCCAGACTCCTACATTTGCGACAACACATCCAAAACAGGCGCATCTTGGGATATGTTTAGGGAGGCGGTTAAGTATATGTACGAGCATGAGGAACAGAAATTCACATTTACAGGAACTTTGCAAGGTCTTTGGACTAAGCGTAATTGGTTGCGTGTGGGCGGTCGTTTGAAAGTCGGTGGATATATTCTATTCTCTGATACCCAATTCGCCAAGGATGGTGTGTCTATCCGTATCACAGGCATCAAGGATTATTTGAGTTCGCCTTACTCTCCAACGATTGAGCTTTCAAGTTCAATATCGGGGAGTTCCGTTGCTTCTGACCTCTCGAAGATAGACAAAACAGAAGTAGTGATTGATGACACGAAAAAGGACATCATGCAATACACAAAGAGACGATTTCGGGATGCCAAGGAGACAATATCAATGCTCAATGACTCCCTCTTGAATTTCTCTCAGTCCGTCAGTCCTATCACGGTTCAGACTATGGCGATGCTCGTTGGTGATGAGAGTCTGCAATTTCGATTTGTGGAGAGTAAATTAAAACTCTCTCCTATTGAGTTCCTTATTACATACGACAATACGACAAAGCAGTTACATTGCCCACATGGTTATTTGCAGCACATGACTCTCGGCATATCTACTATATCAAGCACTCATGCGGATAGTGAATATAAGGTGTGGGAGGTCGCTGAATATTTATCTCCTGTATTGGATGATGATAGTAAGAAATACTATCTATATGCCAAGGTGAGCCGTACAGACACCAACGCAAAGGGCGAGTTTACCCTCTCTGAAACTGCCATTGATATGGATGCGGTGGACGGATATTATTATCTGTTGGTCGGCATCCTTAATAGTGCCTATGATGATGAACGTAGTTATGTGAACCTATACGGTTTTACTGAGATACTTCCATCTCGTATCACTACCGACAAAGTGATTAGTGCTGATGGTAAGAGTTGGCTCGACTTGAATACAGGTGCAATGAAACTCGGTGATAAGTTCCACTATGTAGATGATACTCTTTATTTGGATTTTCTATTTACTGAGGGAGCAAATATCGGTGGATGGGTATTCCGTAATGGTAGATTGGAGTCGCAAGATGGAAGAATATATCTCGATGGTCAGAATGGCAAGGTTAGATTGCAAGGTACATTGCAGTTATCGACCGCCTACAAAGGTGTGATTACCGATGCAAACGTTTTCTATCTGCCGCCTCTCGATGCTAACACGACAAAGACATTATCACTGACTTACGACAAAACAGATATAGGTAAGGTCATTCGCTTTTTCAATAGTTCAAATGCAGGTGGAGGTCGTTATATGATTAAAATGTGTAATTGGACTCAATCCTACGACCAAGGCTATACATTGACAGAGATAGGTAGCACTTACTACGCATTGATAGACCCACAAGAGACCATTGAAATAACGTGCTTTGAAAGAACAGGAAGCACAGAAGAAAAACTAAGTGCAGAATGGACTTTAACAGGACGATTTGGAGTTGACCAATTCAAGAACCAATCAGCGATAGGTCGTTTCCCTCGATTGGTGGCAAAAGGATATATCCAACTATCCTATGATAAAGGTAGTGAAGCCATATTGAGTGGTACTTTCCACGATGGACGCTCTATCAATAATGTATTGTCTGTAAAATATATCAGAGACGGAACGGTTCAAGTAACATTCAGCCAAAGTGATATACCTAACGGATATTGGGTCATGGTATCGGGCAGAGGTTTCATCAATGAAGGCGGATGGCACAAAGGATGCTATGCTTCTGCGGTAGATGTATCACAAACGTCATTTGTTCTGACATTGCAAGCCGATTATCCTAATTATTGTGGCTTTGACTTTATGATTTTCGCTCCATATTGGGAATATAATTTGAAAAATGATTAAAAATACAAATATTAGTGCTTAATACGCACTAATATTTGTATTTTTGTAGCCAATTATAAATTATTAAGGTATGAAAAAGATATTGGAATGGCTCAAATTGAGCAACCGATGGAAACATCTCATCGGTGGAGTCTGCATCGGTTTAGGTGCAGATGATGACTATTGCGCCGCCTATACAGGATTAGGTGTGGCGGCATCCCTCGAACTCAAAGATAAACTTTGGGGCGGTGAATGGGATTGGATAGACTTCGGGCTGACTATGGCAGGAGTGGGTATCGGACGAATAATCAGAATAGCCCTATGAATGATGTGCAGAATGTAACCGCAATCGCAAAGGGAGTTAGTGATTACGGAATGATGGCGATAACCGCTGCTTTCTTCCTGTTACTCTCTGCTGCCATGATGGTAGCAATATTCAAGTGGTTCAAGTCGATAATCTCTGATATGATGCAGGACAACAAGGACGGTTTGAAAGCATTGATGACAGAAACCCATCTCCAGAACGATATGCTCCAAGACATATCAGAGGGGTTGAAGACAGAGACGATGCTACGCATCCGAAATCTGACAGGATTTGCTTTCGACCTATCCATTGAGCAAGTTTGCCGATTGATTAAGAGAGTCCGAACAGAGAACCACATCATCGACCATGAGGCGACCGCAACTAAGATACGAAAATCTCTTCAAGTCATACACGATGACCGTAAGAGTAGATTTGACCCCTTTACGTTTCGTGGGAAACCGCTATCGGACTTTTGCGCATCTGAGTGGGTTGAGGATGTGGCGAAAGTGGTTGAGGGTGAAATCTACAATGAGGATGGAGCGAACAATGCCAGAGCATACACAAATGTAAAGCTCGCATACGATAACATCAAGACGGATTTCTATCAGAGACTTAACTCATAAAAACGAAAATACAATTTTTCGGAAAAATTATATACAAAAAATCAATCAAAATATATAATGATGAAAATTCTTATAGACAATGGGCATGGTGTTAATACATCGGGCAAGCAATCCCCCGATGGCAGACTCAGAGAATATGCCTATGCAAGAGAGATTGCTAAGAGAGTGGAAAACTGCTTGAAGTGTCGTGGATATGATGCTGAGCGTATCGTGACAGAGGAAGATGATGTTTCTCTATCCATCCGTTGCAAGAGAGTGAATGACATTTGCCGTAAGCTCGGCTCAAAGAATGTGATGGTACTCTCCATCCATAACAATGCGGCAGGAGGTGATGGAAAATGGCATGATGCAAGAGGTTTCTCTGCTCATGTGGGTTTGAACGCATCCGCTCGTAGTAAGAAGTTGGCTACTTTCCTTTGGGATGAAGCTATCAATCTCGACTTAAAGGGCAATCGTGCAGTACCAAAAGAGAAGTACATCGCACAGAACCTCGCTATATGCCGTGATACTCTTTGCGCAGCCGTTCTGACTGAAAATCTTTTCCAAGACAACAAGGAAGATGTGGATTTCCTCTTGTCAGAAGAGGGTAAACAGAAAATCACAGAGTTACACGTTAATGCAATTATCACCTACATCAAATCATTATAATATGAGACATCTTTCTATCGTATCGCTATTGATGGTCATCATCCTCTCTCTGATTGGATGCAAGACCACGAAACAGACCGCCCCCCCAACTTTCGTACATGATAGTACAAGTATCAAGGTGGTTTATCGCACGGAATGGAAAACCGATACCGTGTTATTCAATGTACCAGAGCAAAAAGCGGAGAGAACCGTTAAGGATAGTACAAGTTTCCTCGAAAATGATTTTGCATCATCTTTGGCTCGTATCAATCCAGATGGTTCGCTATTCCATACATTGAACACAAAACCGCAGGATAAACCAATCCCGATAAAGACACCAATCAATTATAAGGATAGTATCGTATATAAGGATAAGGCGGTCAAAGTTCCATATCCTGTGGCGAGAGAACTGACAAAATGGGAAAAGACTTGCAAAGACGGTTTCCCGATAGTCCTTTCCTTGCTATTTCTCTCTATTGGGTGGATTTTTAGAAAACCTTTGTTAAATTTCATTCGTAGGTTCATCTAATCTCAAATATTTTGCCTACCTTTGCGCCCATACTGATGTTGTTTTCATCAGTTGCGTTGAAAGCCCTCTCTCCATGTCAAAATGGCAGAGAGGGTAATTTTTGTTACCACCTTGTTACTTGATACATAGTAACAAAATATAAAACTATTGATATTCAGCAGATTAAATATATTGCCTTAAATTCTGCATCGGAAAGTAACCCCCTGGACAGCTCTAAAAGAATATTTTTATAACTGATTGCAAGCCACCTACTTAGGTGGCTTTTTCGTCTTAACACATTCCATTTGTAATTCTCATATTTGGTACCAAAATCTACCATTGTAAGGATTATACTAACAATTACGATTGGCACAATTTGCCAATACTTTTACAAGACACTATCCCCTGAGGAAAAACTATTTTACCATTGTGGTAGCATACCTTTCGTTACCCAAAAGATAGATGGCAATTGGAATTCCACCGACACAATATTTGCATTTCTGATGCTCAATACTATGAGCCCGGCGCACAACAAAATCTTTGGTGCGAAATTCTTGAGTTTTGAGCGTTTGGTGCTATATTACTAATACACAGCCGGTTGTGTGGTTTGTGAAAAAAGTACGTAAACAAACGGGTTGTCAAAGTGGCACTTTTAGGGTGTCATAGCGCCGCTATTACCACCCA
>ERZ1031095.16-NODE-16-length-67966-cov-10.402821_pt1 | contig 67966 bp, 58 predicted proteins | sample MGYA00517108_ERZ1031095 | MGnify/ENA primary metagenome ERZ1031095 (study PRJEB33719, sample SAMN04261275) | wastewater metagenome | biome: rural village; feature: human; material: feces | host: Homo sapiens | place: El Salvador | collected 2013-01-07 ... | reverse complement strand
GAATTTAAAGCAGTTATGGAATTTAAAGCTGTATGTAAGGTTGTAGCTTTTTCTTAACCCCTTCGTCAACGCTTTAAAACCATCGTGCAATCCTGTTGCAACATTCCGGGCGTAACTTTGCAACCGTAAAAAGTTAGCAAAGAAGATGATGACTAAATGTAGCAACAGGATAGCCTTTGCAGCCACGGCGCTGCTTATGATTGGCTCCACAACGACAGCACTTGCCCAACAGCTTAAGGGCAATGTGGTGGACAAGAACTCTCACGAGACACTCATAGGTGCTGTCGTGACTGTGGAGGGCACCAACCTTAAAGCCGTCACAGACATTGACGGCAACTTCCAACTCAATGGACTCAAGAAAGGTACCTACACCTTATATATTAATTATGTAGGATATAAGCCCCAGCGAATTGACGGGGTTCGGGTGACGGACGCACCGACGGAGGATGCCGTGAGCATCGCGATGCTTCCTGACGAACAGAAGCTGAAAGAGGTGGTGGTCACTGCCGTGGAGCGTCGCTCCACAGATGCGGCAATGATACAAGTAGCCAAAAACAGTCCCGTCATAGTGAGCAATGTTTCGGCACAGGAGATAAGCCGGACGCAGGACACCAATGCGGGTGAGGTGATACGCCGTGTGCCGGGCGTGAGCCTTATCGACGACAAGTTTGTGATGGTGCGCGGATTGTCGCAGCGTTACAACAACGTATGGGTGAACGGCGGTGCCGTGCCTTCAAGCGAGGCAGACTCAAGAGCCTTCTCGTTTGACATCATTCCAAGCTCTCAGATTGACAATCTTACCATTGTGAAGTCGCCGTCGGCAGAATATCCTGCTGACTATTCGGGCGGATTCATAATCGTAAACACAAAGGAAATACCAACAGAAAACAATCTAACCTTTTTGGTCGGTGGCAACTGGAACACTTCTTCCGCATTCCAGCGTTTCTCTTACGGCAAAGGCTCTGCCACCGACTTTCTTGCTTTCGACAATGGCTTGCGCAGTCTGAAGGGAGGCATCGACGCCTCTCTGCGTCCGCTGCTTGATAATGCAGGCAGTAAGGTCGGTGACAATCTCTACGACCTTCGCGGCAACGGACTCAACAATGACTGGCGTGTAAAAAGCCGTAATCCTATAGGCGACCTCAAGCTTGCCGCAAGTCTGGCGCACCGATGGAATCTCAACGGTCGCACGCTTGGTCTGCTTGCTGCCCTCAATTACACCAACGAGTATCGCACATATACCGACATGGAGAACAATCTCTTCGGTATATACGATGCCACTAACGACCGCTCCAACTATCTGCGCCATTCCATTGACGACCAGTTTAACAACAAAGTGCGCCTCGGAGCGATGCTCAATCTGACGTTCCTCTCACGGGACGGCAATCACAAGTATCAGCTTAAGAACATCTTTAACCAGCTTTCAACAAACCGATATACATGGCGTGAGGGAGTCGACGCACAGTCCAATCTGGAGCATAGTGCGGAATATTACTATCGCTCACGCACCACCTATAACGGTCAGCTAACCGGAAAGCATACCTTCACTGGCGATGCCCTCGATTGGAGTGTCGGGTACGCGTATGCTAACCGCCGTCTGCCTGACCGTAGGCGATACCTTCTCAACGATATGCAGAATCCCGGCGACATAGCCCTGCATACCGGCAACGACATATCCCGCGAATGGACACAGCTCGATGAGCACATCTTCTCCATTGGCATTAACGACCGACACTCGTTCGACTTCGCCGGTTGGGCTCCCTCCTTGCAGGTGGGCGGCTACGGTGAATATCGAACAAGGGAATATCGTACGCGTGCTTTCTATTATCAGTGGAACCCCGCTGCCAACACGCTTCCTGCCGATTTCCAGCACATCGACATCACGTCTCTGCTGAGCGACGAGCAGTATATGGGTGCTGACCGCCTCTATATGTTCGAGCAGCTGCAGATGCGAAACAATTATCGCGGACACAACACGCTCGGTGCAGGATATGTTTCTGCCTCGCTGCCCTTCGGAAAGCTTGGCGTACAGGCAGGAGTCCGCTTTGAGCATAACGACATGGAGCTGATATCCAACACCCGCGACTATGAGAAGAGCGAGACCAGCCGCCACTATCGCACCGACGATTTCTTCCCTTCTGTCAACGCCACGTATAAGTTCAGCGATAAGCACCAGCTCCGTCTTTCTTACGGACGTAGCATCAATCGCCCCGAGTTTCGTGAGGTTTCGTCGTCCGTATTCTATGATTTCGACCTCGCCAGCGATGTGCAAGGCAATACGGAGCTTAAGAACTGCTACGTTGACAACGTGGACTTGCGATATGAGTTCTATCCTTCTCGAGGCGAGACAGTCTCGCTTGCCGCCTTCTACAAGAACTTCGATTCGCCCATCGAGTGGACTTACACCGTTGCAGGCGGAACCAATCTTATCTATTCCTACAAGAACGCCAAGAGCGCAGCCAACTATGGCATCGAGCTTGACATCCGCAAGGACCTCTCGTTTATCGGCTTAAGGAACTTCAGCTGGTCGTTTAACGGAGCGCTTATAAAGAGTAAGGTGAAGTTTGAGAAAGGATCGAAGGAGGAGAACCGACCCATGCAGGGCCAGTCGCCTTACCTTGTCAACACCGGACTGTTCTATAAGAACGAGGCTCATCAGCTCGACATCGCCCTCCTTTACAACCGCATCGGCAAACGAATCATCGGCGTAGGTCGCAGTGAGGGCAGCTCGGCAAGCGACGACAACGCCCGCGTGCCGCACAGCTATGAGATGCCGCGCAACACGTTCGACTTCTCCGTGGGCAAGAAGTGGGGCTCTCATTGGGAGATGAAGCTGAATGTCCGCGACATCCTTGCCGAGCGTGTCTACTACAAGCAGTTTGCTAAAGTGAAGTATTCCGACGGCACAAGCAAGGAGAAAGAGGAAGTCTCGCGCTGCTATAAGCCGGGACGCAACATAGGATTACAGATAATATATAAGTTCTAATCAATATTTTAAAAACATTATGAACAAGACGTATCTTTTCGGATGCATGGGCATCCTGATGATGGCTGCCACAATGAGCAGCTGCAGTAATGACGACAATCCTACTCCTGGTCAGGACACAGCCTACACATGGACCACTGACGGTGGTCTGAAGGCTTGCGACCACCTGCTCTTTGGAGAGGATGGCAAGGACAATCCCGAGGGCAAGGTAATCGGCAACGGCGACCAGGAACTCGTATTCAAAGGCAAGCAGACTCTCAAGAAGGGTGTATACACTCTCAAGGGATGGATATATATAGGTGCTGGCTCTGAGCTTACCATTGAGCCGGGCACCGTCATCAAGGGCGACAAAGCCACTAAGGCTGCTCTCATCGTGGAGCGTGGCGGTAAGCTCATCGCGCAGGGTACGGCTGATGCTCCGATTGTCTTCACCTCTGCAGAGGCTGCAGGACAGCGCCGACCGGGCGACTGGGGTGGTGTGATTATTTGTGGCAAGGCACATAATAACCAGACCGAGATGCAGATTGAGGGTGGTCCGCGCACCAAGCACGGCGGCAACGACGACGCAGACAACTCTGGTGTGTTGAGCTATGCACGTATCGAGTTTGCCGGTAATCCTTTCAAGGCAGACCAGGAAATCAATGGTCTGACGCTCGGTTCTGTAGGTTCGGGCACTCAGATTGACCACGTGCAGGTGTCTTACTCCAACGACGACTCATACGAATGGTTCGGTGGTGCTGTCAACTGTAAGTACCTTGTAGCGTACAAGGGATGGGATGATGACTTCGATACTGACAACGGATTCTCAGGTAAGGTGCAGTTCGGTCTTTCCGTACGCGATCCGCGCATTGCAGACCAAAGCCAGAGCAACGGCTTCGAAAGCGACAACTGTGCTGACGGTGCCACGGGAGCAACGCCGATCACTACAGCCACATTCTCCAACATCACCTTCGTAGGTCCTAAGAGCGCTTCTGACTTCCAGAACAGCAACTCGTATATCACAGCCGGCTCTTACTTCCCCAACAACGGTTCAGGTCTTGGCAAGTTCCAGGCTGGTATGCAGATTCGCCGCTCGTCACGCCTTAACTGTGTCAACTCTGTAGTGACAGACTGGCCTATCGGTCTGATTATCGACGGTGAGAAGGGTGACACTCCAGCACAGGCAAAGGCTGGCAAGCTGCGCTTCCAGAACATCTTCATCGCCAATGCTGACATACTTGGCTCTGACGCCAATAAGTGCTACGAGGATAAGGAGTATGACTATAAGGCTAAGGCAGTAAAGGCAGACAGCAAGCAGTCTTACTCACACACCTTCTTCGAGTTGCCGGAGAACAACAACCGCTATTTCGCTGACAAGTCATCATTGATGCTTACCGACGTCAAGGGTGTTGGCGTAGCGTTCATGCCGCAGTCAGGCAGCAGCCTCTTCGGAGCGCAGAACTTCTCAGGACTCGACTCATGGTTCACTCCAGTGACATACATCGGAGCTTTCAATGCTAACGACAACTGGCTCGACGGTTGGACAAATTTCGATCCGCAGAACACAGCATATTAATTCGTGATCTGTAATTGGCTACGGCGAGACGCCATAGCCTCCTAAGTTAGCGCATGCTGCTAATGGTAATGCAAACTGTAGGAGTTGGATATAAAGAGAGAGGGTGTATCAAAAAAACTGTGGTTGGACAGTTGTTTGATACACCCTCTGATTTGGTTTATTGTTATTTCCTACGAGCGGCACGAATCTTATGTGTCGCCATTCGCTCTCCTATTACCGGTTCACTACCGCTTGAATATACATACGCATGTGTGTTATCATCGGCTGCGGTAGAACTCCAATATGTACCAGACAAGGGATATTTTGTATCTGTAATTCCCTTTTGCTCATTGCTTGCAGGGAGATACCATACAATATCATTTTCCTCTATATCAGGAACATAGAATATAACCTTGTTGCCTTCAGGGTCTTTTTGTTCTCTTTTTTCTACATTAAATTTGTTTCTCATTACAGCCATTTTAGCTGCAAAGTTCTTAACTGTTTCGTAATGACCTCCCGTAGTTTGCTTATCTTGCCATTTATAACCAAGAATAGTCAAGTTATCAAAGTCATTCTCCAATTCACTAATAGATCCAATGTTCTTGAATGTATATAGTTTTCTGGTATTTTCCAAACCGTCATCAGGACTCATTCCGACATTTAAGCTATTGTTAATTGCTGTGTAGTCAATGGTCGCAGTTGTTATAGACTTGAAAAAAACCTTGAATGTATACTTTGTTGTTAAATAGTCTACATCTGCTGTTTTATACGAATTAGCAACCCATTTGAACAATAAGGCTAAGAAGCCTTGATACTTATATTCTACCTTTCTATCCCATAAGAATCCGAAAGGATAGATGCCTTCATTGTCCTTTTCAAAGCGTTCATATCCCACATTGCTGCCATTCCAACTTGGACACTTCTGTGTTATTGTCTTAGTAACAGCATCAGTATCGGAAGCACCGTCTATTTTCAATGTAATGGTAATGTTGCGGTCAGTATTGCCGATATTCTCTGGAATGAAGACGTAAGCATCTTTTTCTAGATTACCAGTGCCAGTGACAGTAGCTGTGCCTCTTGCTGTTTGGTTGGTTAATGTTTTGCTGATTATTTCACCATTGTCATTTCTTTTTATTTCTACGTATTTATCAAGCCAGAATCCTTGTTTAGCGACATTAAGTGCTCCGTCTTCTGGGTTGTCCAACAGTACCGATACGTCTATGCCGTTGTATATCTCTCCATCAATCTTAGTGGTGAGAGTCCATTTTGTATTATCCGTCAAGTTGGCTAATCTCACCTTAATTGGTTGCACCACGTAGTGAGCGTCAACTGTTTCGGCTACATTGTCAATGTTAAGCTCATACTCAGGTGTTATAGACAGGCGGTAGGTTACGGTTTTGCCCATTGGCCATTCTGCTCCGTTGAGAGATGCGCTCAGAGTGCGGTCTCTGCCTGAGATGTTGTCGTGGAACTCTACCTTCAGCTCGCTGTCTGCGCCTAATGTCTGGGGCAGGAGCATGAGTGTGGATTCGCCGGCGTTGAGGTCGGTGCCGTTAGCTGTGGAGCCGGTTGTGGCGAACTCTGGTGACACGGTGTAGTTGGCTGTGCCGTCGTTGAGAGCCCATGTAGAGCTAACCATATCGTACGAACCGGAGTTCTTTACGTTGGTGATGGTGACGCTCTTGATGGTTCCGTCTGTCATTGTAGCACCGGTCTTTACAATCACAGCGGTGCAAAGGTGCTTAAACTGCAGACCCACGGGGATGCAATTGCCCTCTTTGGCGGGACTGTCTATGAAGTCTGTAGCTGCGGCAACGAGGTCGCGCTGATCTTTTGCTTCTGCGGGAGTGGTGTACTGTAGGGTTGTGGCTGTCGGTGAGTTGGGTACAGCCTGGAACGTAGCATCCGTTGGAGCCCATGCCAAGAAGCGGAGCTGGCGGTTGGAGCCTGGCCAATAATAGATGCGTTCTGGAACCCAATTCGTTCCGTTGTTGGTGGCTATCTCGTTCATGAAGAACTGTGAGCCGATATTGCCGTCTTCCTTGTATGCTGCCACGACATTAAACTTGTCGTACATTGTGGTCTGCATGGCTGCGCGCGTCATAGGCTTGTTGTCGTTGTTGCCGATGCCGTCCGTCACAATGGCTCGTACGCAGAGAGTGTCTGCTGAAGCGTCAGAGCGCAGAACGTAGTGGGCTACGGTCTTTGCGTCGTTGGCATTGGCAGCGCGTGTTTCGGCAGCGTCAGTCACTCCGAAGCTGATACCCTCTGACGTGCCCTCCGCCTTTCCGAAGAAGTCGTCGCTGCTGCATGAAAAGAGGGACGCTGACAGGAGCACAGCAGCGATGCTGGCTGTCATTTTGTGTATATTATGTATTCCTTTCATCATTGTTAGTTTTTGTTGGTTTAAAAGATAATTGGTGAGTGTAAGGGGAACATTCAACCCCTTACACCCTGTGACATTTCTTTGTCTATGCTCTTCACTCATAAGCGGTGTTATGGGTGAAGAGCTTGGTTTGTATCATTGGTGTGCGTATGGATAGGGACGCACATCTATGAAAGGTGTCGATTACTGCATGATCTTAGGCTCGTCATTGAAATTTGCCCAGTCGCTAACAGTAGTCTTGAACACAATCGGGAAGAGCTGTACGTTCGGATCCGGGTTGATGTTATTCTCGTTGATCTCAGCAATGTAGTTGTAGCTCAAGCCCTGCTTCTGCTCTGTATTGAATCTAACAGTATGGTTGTAGTCTGTTGTAACGCCACCCTGATCGAGAGTAACGGTGAATGTTACGGTATACTCTGTATTTTCAGCTGTCGGGATGAGATACATGTGGTCTGTCTCGCCAACACCTGTACCTGCTGCGAGATCTATAGGGGCCTTTTCTGTATTATTTGCGAAAGCAACTACGAGATTCTTGTTAGTTGCGTCAACGGTCCACTTAGCATTTGCAGCGGCAGGAGTGATAGAACCTTTCTCGTAAGCGTTGGTAATCTTTACGTCCTTAATGGTAAGCTTAGCAGCAGCAGTATTGGGGAATGTGTTCTTGAATGTGAACTTCACGCGAGCAAGCTGGTGAGCGAAGTTAAGCTCAACTGCAGCAGGAGCAGCAGCGATTTCTGCCCCCATTGTTTTTTCCTCTGCCTTAACATAGAGGAGGTCAGTTGTGGCATTGTTCGTGAATGTGATAGTACCGCCAGTCTTGGCAGCAGCGAATTCTACACCCTTTTCGCCAGCCTTAGGAGCGATAGCCTCGAAGTTGTAAGTTTTGCCAGCCTCCCAATACTTCAGAGGTGAGTATGTGCTTGTACCGTCCTCAGCAACGTCTACTACCTGCTTGTTGAAGAGTACGTCTTCACCACGCCAGCCGTACAATTCAAAAGAACCAAGGTTCTTGAGAGTTACGTCGTCAGCAGCACCACGTGTGCTCTTGTTCACGAAAGAGTTGAAACCGATAGCATTACCCTTAGCTACCTCTACAGTCTCGTCGTTGTTGCAGGCTGTGAGTGCAAGACCCATAGCAGCCATACCCATAATAAAGAACTTCTTCATATTTGTTAAATTTTTGAGTTGGTTGTTAATAAATTGAATATAAAATTAGAAATGTTTAAGTCGTTGTTTAGTGTGTCAGTCGTTTCTTGTGTTATTTCAGCGGAATCACGATATCCTCGTAATCTCCCCAGCCGTCAACCGAAACGTCGAATCCTGATCCGCCTTGCTTTCCGTCCTCGTCAGAGATTTCCAGACCCATCACCACGATTACGCCGCCTTGAGGCTGAGCCTCAATCTGCTTTGTAACGTCGAAGTCGAAACTCTTTATAAGTCCGTTCTTCAGTCTTACCTCTAAGTTGAGCGCATAGCTGCGCGGTCCTCGTGTGGGCTGATAGAGCGAGTTGGGCCAGTCAGGAACGCCGAACGACGTCACAATGGCTTGCGCTCCCCACGGTTCCAGAGTGCAGTCGTAGAGTAGGGTGGCTGCGTCGGTGGTGGTATGACCATTGTTCATATAAACTGATGCTGCCATTCCCGAGAGCGCACCTCTCACAAGGCTGACATACTTCAGACCCTTGCTGAACTCGTATCTCACGAGATACTTGAACACCATCGGGTGCATCGTCACGTTCATCACCGGCATCTCTGTTGTACGCTCTGACGTATACTTGGCGTTATAGTTGCCATAGAGCATATCAGGCATTGTCACCGTAGGCTCGCCCTTTGCGTCATTGTTCTTGAAGGGATTGCCCATATAGGTGGATCGGGTTCGTGTACGCGTCGTTGCCTTTGCCGAAGCGAAAGAATACATATCGTCAAAGAGGATATACTCCGTGTCGTTGTTATAGAACAGCAGCTGATGGTCGCCCGGCTGCAGTCCCACTACGCCGCCTTCCGCAGGCATATTGATCATATCGTTGACACCCGACTCGCTGAATACGTGCATACGCAGTCCGGCAGGGACGGCAGGTCGCAGTGCGTCGTAGGTCATGCCATACTTCTCCGGCCATTCAGCCTCCGAGCCCCAAACCTTCTCGTTCAGATTAAGCTCCCATTCCTGCTGGTATGTAGCCACGACTCGGAAGTCGTACTTAGGTGAGTGGACATCATGGTCGAAGCACAGGTCCTTATGCTCACATGAGGTGAGCGTGGGCATGGCGAGAGCCATAGCGCACAGTGTGCCGATCATCAGTCTGGCTGATTTCTTGCAGTTAATCATTTCTCGCCTCCTTTCTTCGTTTTCGTGTTGTTGTTGCCATGTCCGAGGAGCCATACAAGCGAAATCTCCAGTTTAGTGGGTCCAATCCACTTGCGGTCCTTAGTGGCTTGCCATACGTAGTGTCCGTCAAGCGGAATATACTCATAATAACGTCCGCCCATATATCCAGCAGCGAGGCTGAAGTCAATGTTAAGTCTTTTTGCAATCGGCATTGAGTAGCCGTATTCTGCACCGACGGTGTAGCTCATGCGGTCCCAGAGAGTTCCGCCCGGCACGCCGCCCATATATCCCTTTCCTCCGAACTCGAAGTCGTAGGTGAGCATCTGTGCGTTCAGTCCGATGTGGTGTCCCTGCAGCGGCTTCTCGGCAGCCTTTGCTCCGAAGTACTTTCGTACGCTGAGTCCGCCTCCGTAGATGCGCCAGTAGCGATGGTTATTGTTATGGTTCCACCATCCGTACATCCAGTCTGCCGCTACCGTCCATCGCTTTCCGAGCGAAACCTCCACTCCGATGTTAGGAACGAGTAGAGCGTCGTAGAGCATATTGGTCTTGATGGCGAAGTATGCGGGAGAGGTGGTGTCCACCTCAATGATTGGTTCCGGCTCAACCACAGTCTCAGTCTGCTTGGTGTCCTCCACCGGCTTCTCCACTATCTCCGGTTCCGGTGTCTCATACTTCTTTCGTATGGTGACGAGGATGGCGCTGGCGTTTCTTATGGATGGGAAGAACTTGTCGAGCATATAGTTCCATGTACGTCCGTAGTTCATATCCATGAGTCGCTTCTTGCGGCTGTCCACGAGCGCTCCTTTTTTATTATATGTATATTCCGGAGTTTCGAGCAGCTGGTGTAGCACTTCCTTCTTGTGAGGCATATCCGATTGCTCCACGTAGTAAGCGAGCTTGTCCCAGGGGTCAGACCATTCCTGACGTACGACGATGCTGTCCTGCAAGCTGATGCGCTGGCGCACATACTGCTCCATGTTGGCGCAGCGACGCTTGGCGAGCTTACGGTTGAACGCATTGCCACCTTCAGGTGATGCCGATCCGCAGAACGTCACCTTAGTAAGTTCGAGTGTGGTGTCGTTAGTGACTTCGTTAAGAAACTCTATAACATTATTAAGGTTGGCTTCGTTGTCAGCGAATTTGGTGTCGAGAACGCTCGATGCCACCCTAAATCTGATACAGACTTCCTTCTTGTTGTTGTCTTGGGCTGATGCAGTCTGCATGGCGAGCGCCAAGAAGAAGAGTGCTATAAATCTTATCATATAGTAGTCTTGTATTAGTCAAGTTTTTAATTATTGTGTTTAGTTCTTTGTTTTGTGTGCTTCTTCGTCATTAAGTATAGTCGTAGCGTGCGGTGTGATTTATGTCACTCCGCTTAGTTTTCGGATGCAAATATAGTATAATGGATTTAATCGTGCAAGCTTTCTGCAAGAAAAAAAATACTTTTTTTGCTGTGTGGGAGAACAATGCTATCCAATATGGCAAAGTCTGCTGATGTCCTCGTCAAACGTGTCGCGGTTAATGGCACGCGTACGCATTGCCGACTTATAGTTATAGATGGTCTGCGTGGAATAGAAGAGCAGCGTGGCTATCTCCTGACTGTCCGTCACGCCCAGTCGCATAAGGGCATAAATGCGTGCTTCCGTGGTGAGCGAGTTAGGGGAGGGCAGCTCTATTTGGGCTTCAGGCATGAGCAAGGCGTTCAGCTCGTCCACGAAGCCGGGATATAGTTCGATGAATGCTCGGTCGAAACGTGTATAGAAGGTAGTGGCTTCCTCCTCGGCAAGTTTGTAGCTGTTGATGGTCTTGAGGAGGTCTGCTGCCTGATTTGCCTTTATCTTACGGCTGACGAGCTTGCGATATTCTATGAGTTTGCGTATATAGACGGCACTGATGTCCATGAAAAGTCGCATATAAGTTTCGCGTCGGTGGTTGGTGGCAATGAGTTTTTCGTTCAGTTCGGTGAGCTGTCTGTTCTGGCTTCTTATTTCACGTCGGCTTCTTGCCAGCCACTTGTTCTGCTTATATCCGAAGAAAGCCATTGCGAACAGTACGAGCGACATGAAGCTGACCACAGCCAGCACGCCCCTCACGATGCGCTCCTTATGCGCCAATGCCTCTTGGTTGGCAGTGGCGATGATGGGGAGGATGTTCGAAATCTCGAGCATTCGCAGGCGGTTGTTATAGAACTTTGCGTCCTCCATCGAGCAATAAATGTATCGTGCTGCATGGTCAGCGTATTTTGCATCCTTCTTATATAAATATGTGGAAAACTCCTGCAGCGCCAGATTTTCCTTTAACGGACACACAATATCAGATATGGCTGCTTCTATGATGTATTTCTCGTAGAGCTGCGTCTTGCCAATCTCGCGATAATAGCGTGCTATGCAGTATGCCGCCGAGGCGTGCACACGGCTGTTGACCGGGCTATGCATAAGGGCTGTTGTATACAGGCTCAGCACGTTCTTGCCCAAAGGATTCTGCATGAAGGCAAGTTCGGCGTTGAGATAAGCATGCAGGGTAGTATTGTCATTGTTGGTGGCGCTGACCGTCAGCTTCAGATAGTGATGCTTCTTCTTGTGCAGATCGTCCTTGAATTCCGACTTGTCGCAGAACGACTCCCAGTAATTATATAGCCACGTGAAGGTGTAATAATAGTATTGTCTGAGACGTGGCGGAACGCCCTCCTTGCCTATTTCGTTCAGAAGAGCTTCAGACTGGCTGTAGAGTCCGCCCGTCGACAGTACGGCTGCACGGTTGATGCGGTTAAGCATGGTAAAGTAAGCGCCGTTGTCGCTCTGCGAGAGAGCCAGTCCGCGGTCTGCGTAAACCAGCGCCGAGTCGTAACGATAGGTATAGTATTCGCGATAAATCTTGTCGAGAATGGCGAGTCGTACCGTATTGTTGTCGGCAGTCCTAAGGCACAGCTTCAGCTGTTTCAGCTTTTCTTCCTTCTGTTTTGCGTAAACGTCACGCTTCTCAATATAGCTGTCGAGAAGCTCCAGAAGGTGTCGTTCGTCCGTGATGTCCGTAGTAGCCAAAGTCTGTTTTGCCATAGCAGACACGGGCATAAGGATAAGAAGAATGTAAAGAAACAGTCGCATAACTATGGTTTATTGGGTTTGACGCTGCAAATTTAGCATTTATATCCGAAATAAAACCATCTACTTTGATAAAAAACTTTAAACCTACGAACTTTATGATTATTAGTAAGTTATGCTTTCATATATTCTCATTATCATCTACTTTGCGTTTACGCAGACATACATTCTGCCGATATAGCAAGTAATTTTGCAATCGAAAACAAAAACGCATCACACATATGAACCTTAAACTCAAAACATTCTCTTTTGCCCTTATGGCTTCAGCCTCAACGGGCGTGTATGCACAAACGCATACAGAAAACAATTCTGCCAACGATTCGGAGCAGCCTAAGAAGGAAGAACGCAACGTCATGCTCAACGCAGCTGACGCCAACAAGCCTCGCGAAATCCAGATTGGTCTGCCGAGTGAGGACGTCACCGTGTATGAGAACGGCTTGCCAGCCGTCTATTCTTCGTCCGTGCACAGGCTGTCTGCCCACTGGCGCAGCGACGCTTCGCTGAAAGGCACCGACCTTATGACGCCCTCAGAGAGTGCCATACGTACCGGTAACATCGCTTATGCCGTTTCGGCTTTCAGCGAGTTGGGCGAAAAGAAGTTCAGCGGAAAGCTCAACTATAAGGCCAATCACTTCGGCATGCAGAACTTCGACCTCAACCTTTCCGGCGGCATCGGCGACCGCTGGCTCTACACAGCCGGCATGTATCAGAACTTCGATCCGGGCAGCTTCAAGCTCCGCTTCACCGATTACGCCGACCGCACGCAGATTTATCACTTAGGTCTGACACGCATCCTCGGTGACGGCAAGGGAAGAATATCCTTATTATATAAGTATTCTAACAGCAAGAACCCTGGCAACTTTGCCAATGCCGCTCCCTTCATCTATGCCGGTGACGGCAGCATCAAGAAGCTGGCGGGCTTCGATCCGGGCATTGATTCGTACGTTCAGCGCCAGGGATCGTTCAGATATCTCAACACCAAGACGGGCAAGATGGAGACATGGAACATGACCGACGGCAATGACAACCATGCCAATGAGGTGGCATTGATAAGCCAGTATCAGTTTGACAATGGCTGGCTGTGGAAGCTCAACGCTAAATACATGAATGCTCCACGCGCCAATTACGTGGACTACGGCGGCAGCACCATCTCCGAGGTAAGCGAGGCGGACGGCTATCAGCTCTCCGACGGTTCGGCATACAGCGGCCTCATAGAGGGACGCCGCACGTGGCTCCACTTCGGAAAGGTGAGCAACGCCCTTCTGACCACAGAGGTGAGCAAGCAGATAGGCAGTCATAAGCTGATGATAGGCTTAAACGAATGGTATTACCATCTCAATTATTATTCTTCGTCATTCCAGTGGGCTGGCACCGTGGAGGCTTATCCTCGAACCCTCAGCCAGATGTACGTCAATCCGCTCGACCCCACGCAGACCGCCCGTCGCTCAGAGACGTTCGGCTATAACGAGCTTAGCCCTGAATACACCAAGGGTTCGGAGAACAAGCTGGCGCTCTATTTCACCGACGAATGGAGAGTCTCGCCGAAGTTCAAGGTGTTCTATGGCGGTCGTCTTGAGTACTACCGCATGGCTGCCGACCAGATAGCCACATCACGCTTCAGCGGCTTCCATCTTGGCAACTACAACACTTACTCCACCGCTGCCGACGGTTCTGTCGTGGCTACCGAGCACAGCATCGCCCCAGTCAATGTTACAAAGAACATGCTCAACTATGCTGCCACATTGCAGATGACATATAATGTAACCAACCAGTTTGGGCTTACAGCCGACGCCACCGTAGCCACCCGCTTCCCACGCATCAGCGAGTATGCCGGAACCGGCCCTACAGAGGAGCAGTATAAGCGTGTAACTATCCCGTTGGTCCGTGGCGGAATATTCTACAGAAACAACTGGATAGACCTCTCATCGATGGTGACATACATATCGAAGAGCAACAACATCGACCAGCAGAACCTCACGAAGCCCGGCACATCAGAGGGCAAGACGGTGCTGCTCATCTATAACATCCAGACCTTGGGATGGACAACCTCAGCCGAGATTTCTCCGTTCAAGAACTTCCACATGCACGCCCTCTTCACTTATCAGAAGCCGGTGTATAAGAACTATAACGCCAGCGTTACGTTCAGCGACGGTCAGACCATGAGCGTCAATGCCAACAACAAGATAGTGAAGGAGATACCGCAGGTGCTCATCGAGCTGGATCCCAAGTATGACATCACCAAGAACCTCAACGCATGGCTCAGCTTCCGCTACTTCGGCAAGACCTACGCCAACCTTCAGGAGGCACTCTACTTCAACGGTCATTGGGAAACCTTCGGCGGCATCAACTGGAATGTCAACAAGAAACTCAGCCTCGGCGTGAGCGTCGTCAACTTCTTGAATGAGAAGGGAGCAAAGGGAACCATCAGCGGCTCAGAGCTTATCACGAAGGAAGAGGCTGGCAAGTATGCCGGCAAGTATATGAGCGGCAATTACCTGCGCCCGTTCACAGTGGAGTTCAGCGCAGGCATCAAGTTCTGATGATGTGAGAAAGAGCAAGAACAAGAATTATCTACCAATAATAAAAACCATACAACAATGAGTAAATCAATAATGCTGATTGCGGCAATGTGTATGACATCGGTCATGACATTCGCCCAAAAGACCATCCGTGTGTCAACGGACAAGACTGACCTTGTGATGAAAGTTTCGCCGAAGGGCCGCCTCTATCAGGTTTATCTCGGCGACAAGATGCTTAATCCGTCTGACTATGACAACCTCAAGTGGGACGTGTATGCGGCTTCGGACGGATCCGTCAGCCAGCGCGGACATGAGGTGTATGCCACATCAGGCGCTGAGGAATACTTCGAGCCAGCCGTGGCAGTTACGCACGCCGACGGCAATATGACCACCTATCTGTATTATCAGTCGGCTGAGCAGAAGGCAGTGAAGGGTGGCACGGAGACCATAATCACCCTTCAGGACAAGGTCTATCCTCTGACCGTGAAGCTCCATTACGTGGCATACGCCAAGGAGAACGTCATAAAGGCTTGGAGCGAGATATCACATAAGGAGAAGTCGCCCATCACATTGTGGCGCTACAGCTCGACGATGCTCTACTTTAACGCCAACAAGTATTTCCTCACCAATTATCACAGCGACTGGGCAAAGGAAGGACAGCCCGAGACCACGCAGCTGAGCAGCGGCAAGAAGATAATCGACACCAAGCTCGGCACACGCGCTGCCATGCACGCTGAACCCTTCTTCGAGCTTGGCTTCGACGAGCCAGCTAAGGAGAACGAGGGCAAGGTGATGCTCGGAACGATAGGATGGCCCGGCAACTTCCGCTTCACTTTCGAGGTGGACAACGTGGGCGCTCTGCGTGTTATTCCTGCCATCAATCCTTATGCTTCCGACTATAAGCTGAAGGCTGGCGAGGTGTTTACGACACCTGAATTTATCTTTGCCATGAGCGACAACGGTATGGGCGAGGCTTCGCGCAATCTGCACGATTGGGCACGCCAGTATCAGGTGAACATGGGTATGGACGACCGCCTCACTCTTCTTAACAACTGGGAGAACACGGGCTTCGACTTTAACCAGCAGAGCCTTGCCGAGTTGATGAAGGATGCCAAAGACCTGGGCGTGGATATGTTCTTGCTCGACGACGGATGGTTTGCCAACAAGTATCCACGCAAGGACGACCATGCCGGACTCGGCGACTGGGAAGCTACTAAGAGCAAGCTGCCAGAGGGAATACCAGGACTGGTGAGAGACGCTAAGAAGGCAGGCGTGAAGTTTGGTATATGGATTGAGCCGGAGATGGTCAATCCCAAGAGCGAACTCTTCGAGAAACATCCCGACTGGGTGATAATGCAGCCACAGCGCGACACATATTATTATCGCAACCAGCTGGTGCTCGACATCTCTAATCCAAAGGTGCAGGACTATGTGTTTGGCATAGTGGACCGCATCATGACCGAGAATCCCGACGTGGCTTACTTTAAGTGGGACTGCAACAGCGTCATAACAAACATCTATTCGCCCTACCACAAGCAGAACCAGGGCAACTTCTACATCGACCACGTGCGTGGCATCTATAATGTGCTCACACGCATTCACAAGAAGTATCCGAAGCTGCCGATGATGCTCTGCTCAGGCGGTGGCGGCAGAATGGACTACGAGATGCTGAAGTACTTCACCGAGTTCTGGTGCTCGGACGACACCGACCCGTACGAGCGTCTCTACATCCAGTGGAGCCTGTCGAAGTTCTTCCCCGCCAAGACAATGGGTTCGCATGTGACAAACTGGAACAAGAACACGTCCGTGAAGTTCCGCACTGACGTCTGCAGCTCATGCAAGCTTGGCTTCGACATCGACCTCAAGTCGCTCTCTGCTGACGACTATAAGTTTGTGCAGCAGGCAGTAAAGAACTACAACAGCATGAAGCCGATGATTCTGGAGGGCGACCAGTATCGCCTTGTGTCGCCCTACGAGGGCAGCCATTGCGCCATCAATTATGTCAGCAAGGACAAGCAGCGTGCGGTGCTCTTTGCCTACGACCTGCATCCTCGCTATAAGGAGCCGCAGCACAACGTGAAGCTGCAGGGTCTGGACGCCGGCAAGACATACACCGTAAAGGAGACCAATCTGATGCCGGGCAAGCAGTCGGAGCTGGAGTGCGACGGCAAGCAGTATAGCGGCGACTATCTGATGAAGGTGGGCCTTAACGTGTTTACTGCGCAGGACGGCACCAGCCATGTGCTGATGCTGGAGTAAGCATCGCGTGCACAAAATGTAACGAGCCTTCGTGCCAACTGGGACGAAGGCTCGTATCGTTTGGGATAATACCACCCAACTGGTAATAATTTCTGAAATTGAGGTATGGCTGTTATTTGGTAAAATGCTTAACTTTGCAGCGTGAAAGTTTTTTTGATAACCAAATAACAGCTATAAGATATGTATATAGAGAAGATAAAGACACCTGCCGACCTTAAGGGCATGGACATCGAGACACTTAACATTGTGGCTGACGAGACACGTCAGGCTGTGCTCAATCGTGTCAGCAAGCATGGCGGACACGTGGGACCCAACCTTGGTTTCGTGGAGGCTACGGTGGCATTGCATTACGTCTTTGATGCACCGAAGGACAAGCTGGTGTTTGACGTCAGCCACCAGTGTTATCCGCATAAGGTGCTGACAGGACGTGCTGCCGGATTCCTCGGCAACGTGGACGACATGAACGCCATATCGGGATATTCGTCTCCGGCAGAGTGTCCTGAGTACGACAACTTTGAGGTGGGACATACCTCCACATCCATCAGCCTTGCCACGGGACTGCAGAAGGCACGCGACATGAAGGGCACGAAGGAGAACATCATTGCCGTTATCGGCGACGGATCGTTGTCGGGCGGCGAGGCTTTCGAAGGACTTGACGAGGCGTCGGAGCTGGGCACGGGCATCATCATCGTGGTGAACGACAACGAGATGTCCATAGCCGAGAACCACGGAGGAATATACAAGAATCTTCGTGCGCTGCGCGAGAGCAACGGCATGTGCGAGCACAACTGGTTTAAGGCGTGGGGCTTCGACTATAAATACCTGGAGCAAGGCAACGACATCGCTAAGCTCATTGAGGTGTTCCGTAGCGTGAAGGACACTGACCGTCCCACCGTAGTGCATATCCATACGGAGAAGGGTCACGGTTATGCTCCCGCTGTGAAGAACAAGGAGGCATGGCATTGGGGACTGCCGTTCAATCTGGACGACGGTAGCCGACCGGTAAGAAACGCCGACGGAACCATGCCGGAGGTGAAGCCGTGCGAGACATATCAGGACCTGTTCAGCGACTGGATGCTCCGCGAGATGAAGCAGGATAATACGCTCATCGCCGTGACAGCAGGAACTCCGACAGCAGCCGGCTTCACAGCCGACAAACGCAAGGAGGCTGGCTCACAGCACATCGACATGGGCATAGCCGAGGAACAGGCTGTGGCTATGATTTCGGGAATGGCAAAGGGCGGACTTCACCCCGTCTGGTCTGTATACAGCACCTTCTTGCAGCGCACCTACGACCAGATAGCGCAGGACCTGTGCATCAACAGCAATCCGGCTGTCATCAACGTAGTGGGTGGCGGTGTCAACTCGATGAACGACATTACGCACATCTGCCTCTTCGACATTCCGATGCTCTGCAGCATCCCGGGCCTCGTGTATCTGGCTCCGACCACCTGCGAGGAATACTTCGCCATGATGCGTTGGGCTATACTTCAGGACAGGAAGCCGATAGCCATCCGCATGCCGAGCAACGGCGTGGTGCACACGACGGAGAAGGTGGACGAGGAATATGGCTATGAAGCTAAGTATAAGGTAATGCACAAGGGTTCTGAGGTAGCGATTATCGCAGCCGGATCGTTCTATAAGAAGGGCGAGAGCGTTATGCGACTGCTTGCCGACAAGGGCATAGACGCCACGCTCATCAACCCTCGCTACCTGAACGAGGTGGATGCTGAGACGCTGGAAGCGCTGAAGGCAGACCATCAGCTGGTGGTGACGCTGGAGGACGGCAGCAAGGACGGCGGCTTCGGAGAGCGCATCGCTTCATATTACGGCACGTCGGACATGAAGGTGCTCGTGGGTGGAGTGAAGAAGGGACTGTATGACCGATACGACGTGGAGCAGTTGCTTTCGGACAACCGTCTGCTGGACGAGCAGATTGTAGAGGACGTAGCTCGAATTTTGAATTAGGAATTTTGAGTTCGGAGTTGAGAGAAGAAAAAGTTGGGAGTTGAGGGTTGAAAGTTGAAAGTTATGATTACCTTTGTCTGGCAATATCGTTGATAGAAGAAGCAGCATATCATAACTCTCAACTTTCAACCATCAACTCTCAATTCATATATATGGCATTATCCAACATAGAGAAACATTATAACAAGCATCCTGAAGACCTTCGTTTGCAGCGTAGACACGGCATCGTGGAGTTTGAAACCACGATGCATCACTTGCGCCGCTTCATCAATCCAGACTCGTTCCTGCTTGACATCGGAGCAGGAACCGGTCGCTATACATCTGCGCTCATGGCTGAAGGCTATAGGGTGAAGGCAGTGGAACTGGTGCGCCGCAACATCGAGGTGTTCCTCAAGCGTGAGCCGGGAGCCGACGTGGTGCAGGGCGACGCACGCGACATGCCGTTCCTGCCCACGGCAACGGCAGACGTGACGCTGCTGCTCGGTCCGCTCTATCATCTCATCGGCGACGAGGAGAAGCTCAAGGCGCTTAACGAGGCGAAGCGTGTGACCAAACCCGGCGGACTGATTTTCGTAGCTTATCTCATGAACGAATACAGCATCCTCTCGTATTGCTTCGACGAAGACCGCATAGGCGGACTGCTGGAGCGTGGAGCTGTGGACAAGAACTTCCACATACAGGCATCGCCAGACGAACTTTACGACTATGTGCGCCTGGACGACATCAACCGTCTGGACGAAAGTGCAGGGCTGGAGCGTGTCACCATCTTCTCGCCCGACGGAGCGTCCGACTATATGCGCACCCGACTCAACCGCATGAGTGACGAGACGTTCGCACACTTCATAGAGTACCAGAAAATCATCTCGGAGCGTGCAGACCTGATAGGAGCCGGCAGTCATGTGGTGGACGTGGTCAGGGTTCCCTTATAATATATAATGTAGGCAGACAAGGCAATGAAGAAAGCAATAGTAATGGGAGCCACGTCCGGCATCGGTCTGGAGGTGGCGCGTCTCCTTGCGGAGCGAGGATATAAGGTGGGCGTGGCAGGACGACGTGTGGAGCGCCTTGCAGAGGCTGTGCATAAGACGGACGGCATCGTGGCGTACCGTCAGATTGACGTTAACGACGAGGCGGCGCCGGAGCAACTGAACGACCTTATAGCAGAGCTTGGCGGCATCGACCTCTATTTTCATAGTTCGGGAATAGGGTGGGAGAACGTCGGGCTTGACGTAGAGCGAGAGATGAAGACCGTCGAAACAAATGGCGTCGGCTTCACCCGTATGGTTACGGCAGCGTACAGATGGTTTGCGGACAACAACGTGGGAGGCCATATAGCCTGCATCACCTCCATTGCCCGCACGCGCGGACTGGGAGCAGCGCCGGCTTATTCTGCCACAAAGCGCTTCCAGTCGCATTATCTGGAGTGTCTTGCGCAGCAGTCGCGCATGCGCCGCCTCGGCATCCGCATCACCGACATCCGCCCCGGCTTCGTTGCCACCGACCTGATAGCCGGCAGCAACTTCCCCTTGCAGCTGTCTGCAGAACGCGTGGCAGACACCATCGTCAAGGCAGTGTTGCGAGGCAAAGAAACAGTAACAATAGACTGGCGCTACCGTCTGCTTGTTGCAGCATGGGCAATGATACCACGCTGGATGTGGACAAGATTGCGGTTTGTGAAGTGAAGAATTCTTAAATCTAAATAATATGAAAAGAGTTTTATCAGATTTCTTATTGTTAACAGCATTCCTTACGCTATGCTTGACAGCTTCGGCAAAGCCGCGTTCTTTCAAGCAGGCGCAATCAATAGCAGAACGTCAAGCCCACAAGCTTGGCATCGTAATTGACCAGTCGTCCTTAGCCAAAGCTCCAAGGCTGAACGGCGTAACCGACGACAACACGTCTAAACCTTACTTTGTCTTCCCCAACGGTGAGGAGAAAGGCTTTACTGTGGTTTCGGGTGACGACCGCTTCCCTGAAATCGTCGGCTACTCGGACCGAGGCACATATTCCGAAGGCAAGTTGCCGGAAGGATATGTGGATTTCCTTCAGCAGTACAAGGAGATGGTGGAGGCAGTGGAGAAAGGCGACAACGTGGCCCTCAAGACCATAGCAGAAGCCAGACAGTTGAGAACGGAAGACACCAAGAGCGCAGCGGTGGCACCCTTGCTTGCCAATATACAATGGGGGCAGGACGAACCTTTCAACAGAATGTGTCCTCTATATGACGGAAAATATCGTTCTGTGACTGGCTGTACAGCCACAGCCATGGCTCAGATCTTGGCATACTGGAAATATCCCGAGGTGCTGAAATCGGACATAGATTCGTATGAAACAGAAACATATAATCTGTGGATTCCAACCATATATGCGGATGAACAAACGAATTATGACTGGGACAACATGCTCGACTCTTACCATGACGGTAACTATACTGACGAGCAGGCTGACGCTGTGGCAAAGCTTATGTATCATTGCGGTGCGGCGGTGCAGATGGATTATGGTCCGGTTTCGGGCTCCTACTCTAATATTTCCGTTTTTGTTAATAATTTCGGATATGATGCCGATCTTATCAAGTACATTTATCGTTCCTCTTTTACCGTAAAGGAATGGACCGCAATAATAGACAATGAGCTTCTGAATAAGCGTCCTATAATGTATTCGGGAGCTTCGTCCGGTGGTGGTCATGCGTTTGTTTGTGACGGTGCGGACGGAAACGGACTTTATCATATTAATTGGGGATGGAACGGCTATCAAAACGGATACTTTGATATTACCATACTCAACCCGGAAAAGGGTGGCACCGGTTCAGGTACGGCAGCTGATGGCTATAACCGTAACGGTCGTATGATTATCGGCATTCAGCCTGATAATGGCGTATATGACGAGCCTATCGTTAGTGTTCCAAGTGTTTATTCCTTTGTCACGAAGGAGTCTCGTAGCACTGAAATTCTTAAGGGGACACGTGATGACGTTAATGGCAAGTTTAGCATTGCCCTTAGCGATATTTTCTTCAATAACTCTGATGAGGATATCAATGGATATGTTTCTTATGGAATATTGAATGAAGACGGTTCGTATACGCCGATAGTTGGTGGTTCTGAAGTGAACTTGCTGGCTTATGACGAAGTGGCGGAAATTTATGATAATCATAAATGTTCATTTGACAGTATTGATTATGCTTTTCCCGTAGGAACTTACAACATATTCCCATTGTTTAGTGAGGACAGCGTGACATGGCGTAGATGTCCGGATGACCCTAATAGTGTTTATAAACAGCGAGTTGTTGAGGTAACTGATACAACATTGCAAGTGACAGAGACTCCGCTTACCGCTGAGATTGAAAACACTGAAGAAGCGATTTACTCTTATCCCACAGATTTCGCTATAACATTGACAAACAGAAGTCAGGAAGACTTTAATGGTTTTGTTTGTGCGTATGCGTCGGATAAGGAGGATGAATACGGAGCTATGCTTGCGGCTCAGTATGTCTCGCTTCCTGCCCATTCTTCAAGAGTCATACCGTTAACGATGACAATTCCTCTGAACTTCTCGTATATAAGAGTTGTTGAGAATAGTAGTGACAATACGATAAGTAGCATTCGGCACTTTGACATCGATATGCCTGTTAAGCCTTCTATATCTCTTGTAAGTGTGGAGTCAAATGCAGAGCCTGGTCTTTATGAGACAGAAAAGGCTTATGATGATGGCAGACTTGTGAAGATGCCAAAGACAAGAGAAGGCATAGCCAAGTTCAGATTCGGTCTGAAGAATGACGGTGGAAGAACCACGCTAGACTATGCTGTATATTTCAAGAACACCGAAACAAATGATGGCTATTATAGAATGCATTATAATGTGAAGACTCTTGGCGACGGTCATATCACTTATATAAACGATTCTATTTCAGCAAATCAATTATATGGAAGATGTGCAGTTGCTACTGTCTGCACTCTTGGTAGTAACGGTTCGTACTATCTGTTACCGAACTCACTTCCGGATTGGACGCTTCCGTATGTTGACGACCCTGAAAGCGGTGTCAGCTATATGGGATGCTTCACAGCCGTCTATATCGGTGACAACGAAACTGGTGTCGGCGGTGTGGACGTTGAGAGCGGCATACATGTGATTGGCGGAAAGGGAGAGATTGTCCTGATGTCAGACAAGACATGCGTCATCCCCGTCTACTCAGCAGGAGGCATGAAGGTCTGCGAAGTGAATGTTACGGAGAATGCTGCGCAGCGTGTGGCTGTCAAGCCGGGATTATACATCGTGAAGAATCAGAAAGTGATTGTTCAGTAACGGAATGTAAGCATAAACAATAAGGTGCCACTTCGGGCAAGAAGACCCGGAGTGGCACCTTAGGCTTTATTGCGTAATAACATTCTTGTCAAGTATTTTGTCTATCATTCCTACATAATAGAACGGGATGTTTAAGAGTCTGAATGTCTTGCCGTTAGGAGTTGTTACCTCGTCCACTCCGTATTTGCCAGGCCATACTCTGACAGCGATGTCGGTGGAGTCGGCTGTGTCCATGAAAGAATGTAGTGAGCGTAAGTGAGCGTTCGTCCCTGACTTTACTTCTATTGGGACGATGGATGCATGGTGTTGCCATACAAAATCCACTTCTGCTGTAGCCCCTTTCTTGTCTCTTACCCAGAAGAACTGTTCGTTTCTGTAGTTGCGGTCGAGCACTATGCGTAGCTCTTGAGCGACAATCTGCTCGGCAGCATGACCTTTCCATACATCCAGAAGAGATCGGTTTTGTAAGTATTCTGTCTGGATGTCAACTGAGAAATTCATTATGCCAGAGTCGAGCCATATCAGTTTGGGCTGTCGTGTAAGGGCAGGAATCGTAGGAGCCTTTACTGTGGTTATTGGATAGTCGAGATTCAGAAGGAAAGCTTTCTGCAATACTTCAAGCGCCTCGTGCACCTCCTTGCTCGTGTAGTTGCTTCCTCCGAAACGATTGAATGTGATGGTTTGTCCTGCTTCAGCCCAACCATGTGTGAGCAGATGGCGTATGATGTTCACCTGATTGGTGTTCTTGGCATATTTCTCCACATCTTCGTTATATCCGTTTAGCAAAGAACGATAGATAGGCGATAGTCTTGTCACGTCCTCATGAGCGGCATATTCCACAAGCGCCTCGGGCATTCCTCCGACGAGAGTATAACGATTGAAAAGGCTTATGAGCATATCATGATAAATAGGCGAAACGTCCAGTCGGCGTATCATCTCAGCCAAAGGCTCGTTTCCGGTGGCGTTCAGAAATTCCAGAAACGAGCAAGGACGTAACGACATATACTCCACACGTCCTACGGGGAACGATATGCGTTGCTTTATGAGCGTCTGTAGTCTTGAACCGGCAGCGATGATGTGCAGCCACGGCATTTCTTCATAGAAATAGCGTAACAGTCCTACAGCCTTAGGCTCGTTCTGAATCTCGTCAATAAACAGCAAGGTGCGCTTGTTTTTATCAACAACAATCTTTCTTTGCAGACACAGATATTGGAATATTTCTGACACGTTGTCTGAAATGCTGAATGCCATTGCATCAGCACTCTGCTCAAGATTCAGCTTTATGTAACAGTCGTATTGCTTGCTGAATTCGTCAATCAATGTAGTCTTTCCAACTTGACGGGCACCACGCAGTACAAGAGGCTTATGATTCTCGCGCTTGCTCCATTCTGTAAGATCGTCAATTAATTGTCTGTGTATCATAGTGGTTATATCGTTGTTTCTTTCTGCAAAGATAACGATAATTTCCTAAAGCATAGGCAAAATAAGGGTAAAACTTTCCTAAAACATAGGCAAAACCGAAGCAAAATCTTCCTAAAACATAGGCAAAACTGAGATGAAATCTTCCTAAAGCATAGGCAAGAGCCAAACCGCATCTTTTCCGTAAAGATGCAGTGTATAGACTGCATCCCTTCGTTGTTCCAGGCAGATTGTTCTATTAATTCAAAACTCCTAATTCCTAATTCGGACGGCATCTGCCGTCCATGCAAATATTGTACAAAAGAGTAAAAACCTGTTACAAAATAAAAATCAATTCTAGAGAATCAAAAAGCTGTTTTTATGGTTTTTTACAGCATAAAAGCCACCATCAATGACCATCAAAAACACAAAGTGCCCTCATAGCGCCACTTTTACAGTCTAAAAGCGGCGCTATTACAACGCAATAGTAGAGGTATTGGGTGGTAATAGCGGCACTATTACACCATAAAAGTGCCACTTTTACAACCCCTTTGTTTACGTACTTTTTCTACAAATCGCATAACCGACTGTGTATTAGAGATATAGCTCCAAGTGTTCAAAACTCAAGAAATTTGCACCAAAGATTTCTTAGTGCGCTGAACGAGGAGTATTGAGCGTTAGAAATGCAAATATTGTATAGGCTGGATGGCAAGAAGAAAATTGCAGACGTTGAATTTCTTGGAGTAATACTCTCTATCTTTATGGAATACTCTACCTCTCGGCTTATTTTTTCTAGCTATGAGGGTAAATTCAAAACTAATATAATTAGAAGAAAAGTCAAAAAGTAGGAGGTGCGGGCATTGCTGTTTATGTATATTTCATCATTTCATTATTTTTGACACGCCCTCCTGCGTTATTTCTTTTTCGGTTTATCTTCTGTTAAAAAGAACTGGCAAAACTCTCTTAACTGCTGTTGCATTTGTTCCTGTGGTATCAAGATGCGCTTATACTCAGCAATCATTGTCGGACTCATGCTACGACTCATGGCATATTCAACAACCACCTTGTCTGCATCAGGACAAAGAATGATACCAATGGAAGGGTTCTCGTTTGAACGCTTTACATCGCGGTCAAGAGCTTCAAGGTAGAATTCCAACTGACCAAGGTCGCGCGGATGAAACTTTGTTTTCTTTAATTCCACAGCAACGAGAGCTTGTAGTCCGCGATGGAAGAACAACAAGTCTGCCTTGAACGAAGAAGCACCAACATTCAAACGATATTCTTGATCCATAAATATGAAGTCCTTACCCAATTCAAGGATAAATTGCTTCATATGTTCAATCAGTCCATGCTTAAGCTTCGATTCACTATGTCTCTTTGGTAAGTTGAGGAAATCCACAAAGTAAGTGTCTTTGAACATCATTGGTGAGTTGGGATATGTTTCAAGCAAACCTTTTGACAGGTTTGTCTTATCACTCAATAACGCTGAATACGTTTGGTTAGATATACAATGTTGCAGTTCTCGAACAAACAAATGCTCTTTATGAGCATAAAGAATGTAGAATAATCGTTCTTCCACACGTTTACACCTACACAATATCTCAATATGGTTTGTCAAAGTCGTTAGTGTCAGGATATTGGGCATTTGTCCAGTTTGTGATTGGACAAATTGTGCAGTTTCTGACTGCACAATTATGGCGTTCTCCTGTTCCAATCCTATTTGTGCAGTTTCTGACTGCACAAATTTGTCTGTCATATATTTTCTTATAGTTGCAGCAAATGTTTCTGAAGAATATTCATCATAAAACATCACCATGTTATAAAGATTTCTCTTACTAAATCCCTTGATGTCAGGGTGATTTGAGCGAATATACTCAGACAGTTGGGATACGACTTTACTTCCCCATTCCTCTCTTTTCAGTTTCTTTGAAACATAACCACCAACATACCATGCACAAAGTAGAGATTGTTCGTTGATAGTACGTGATGCTTTGCTCTTATGCTGAACTATGATATTCACTACTTCCGTAAATTCTTGCTCTTGGGTAGCGTTTGCCAAATCCTTATTAATGCTCATAATCCTTATTATGCTTCCTGTGGTTTATTGAATATAAAGCGGCAGATACGTTTGGCTGCTTTCTGATTTGCAGTTTCTATATCATCCTTGCCCCATTTGTCTGATGTATAAGAAGAAAGTGCCGATGCTATGCCAAATCGACTACCGACATAACCTTTCTTATCTTGTACAAGAGTACCTTTCTTTGTCTTAAACCAATCCATGCCAATATGCTTGTTGATATCTTCTTCAAGCAGAATTTTATTTCCAAGCAAGTTTACCATATCGTCAAATTCTTCCTTGGTCATTCCTGCATCATCACGAATCGCATCTATATTATGACCACTGGCGGGCATAATATGTTCAACGTTTACTCTATCGGGCGTGAAATCAAAAAGTAAACCATGTTCCTTTGCATAGATGTACTCATTTAGGTATACCAAGATATTTTTATCATATTCTTTGAGGTCGGCAATTACGTCTTCTTCTTTCCATGTAGCACAGATATGTGCATCAAAATCAGCTATGATAGCTTCTATCGGATATGATGGGTTTACTAATTTGAAGTTCTCGTTGAACAAGAATGTTTTGAAATAGCGTGAGGAGAAACCGAAATCACTTACTTCAAGAAGAGCAAACAGCCTAAGCATACATTCCATTATCGGTGTTACATCTTGCTTAGAAAGTTTATCTTCAGACACTCTGAATAGAAAAGATATGAGAAAGAGTTTGAAGTTCTCATTAAACTTCAATAGCAATTTGGTAATTGGATATCCTTGTATTGAATTCCAAATTTTCAAAATTCTGCTAAATTTATCACATATTTTCATCGGGTCATCTAATAAGGACGGATTTATCACAGTATAGTACTTTCTTACACCAGGTGTATTCAACTGTCCCTCTTCATATTCATGTTTGTCGGCACGGTTTATATACATAAACTGCTGAAGTACACTATCTATATCGACCACCTTCTTTTGTGCTAATTCATTTGCTTTTCGTATAATTGGCTCCCATATACTCTTGAAATCAACTCCATCAGGGGCGTTAGAGAATAGCTGGGCTGATATAATGTCGGCATCAGACAATGGCATTCCTGTAGAGTTCAACGAATTGAACATTGTTATGGCCTGTTCAATCTGCCAGCTTTTAATCTCAATAATCTGGCACTTGTTCAAGAAGCCATTTGCCAACACATCCAAATTGGACTCTTGGTAGGTATGAAGTTTCTCGTAAAAAGATTTGAAGTTCCTAAAGAAATTTGTATACTTATTATCCTTTTGTTTTCGAGGAAATTTATATACAGCTTTCTCTGCGTCTGCAAAAGTCCGAGCTTCAATGATATTTATCAATTCATCCTTATATAATTCATTGATAGACACATTCTCCAAGATTTTTACGCCTTTGGCTTTGTTCCAATCCTTTTCTATGTCTATCTGTTTTCTTACATCTGCACGGTATAAAATCTCAAAGATGTAGTCTAAACTTTGTTGTAAACTTCTTTTCAATCCTGCCGCTTCCTCAGTGTCTGCCATTGAACTCAACACTTCTGTTATACGCAGGTGCATAGCTTTAAGCAAAAGCAAAAATGTAGTTGTTCTTTGTTGGCCATCTATCAGATTTAAATATCCGTCTTGTGAGCAATCAATAATGATAGTGCCGAAGAAATATGGATCTTCAGCATCTTGGGCTATGTATGCTTCTATATCTTGCCACAGTTTATCGCAATTCGTTGTGTTCCATGAATATGCTCTTTGGTATTCTGGAATACGAAATATCTCTGTTTTTCTTAGATAGACTCCAATAGTCTGGAGTTTGGGTTCTATTTCTTTAGCCATATGTATTTTATTGTTTTATGTAATATATGGCAAAGATAATCAAAGTACGTGAAAACACATTTATAAATATGTTGAAAAATACTATAAGCAAGAAAAAATGTTGGACAAATCATTTTTTCTCCAGACTACCTTAAATTTCACGGTAGATGTCCCATAATTTGAAACAACTTTATGCTATCTTTGCAATTGAAAAAACAGAATTAAATGAAGACATCAGAACTCTTTAAAGAATACATTTGGCTTATTGATTTACTGAAAACATATGGTGGAATAACATTTGAGGAAATCAATGAGAAATGGGTACAGACCGAGATGAGCGGTGGTGTGGAGATGGCACGTTCTACATTTAATCGCCATAAGGATGCCATTGAGGATATCTTTGGTATATACATAGAATGTGACCGCTCTAATGGCTATGTCTATTATATAGGTAATGCAAAAGTTTTGGATGATGACACTATTCAGACATGGATGCTTTCAACTCTTAGTATAAGCAACAAGATACACGAGAATAAATCATTGTATGATAGAGTATTGTTTGAAAATGCACCTGAGAATGACTCTATATTTGATGGTCTGATAGAAGGAATGAGAAAGAATTTGAAAATAGACATTGGTTATCAAAAATATGATATAGAAACAACTCCACATGTTATTATCGAGCCTTATTGCTTGAAGATGTTTCACCGACGTTGGTATGTGCTTGGACAGCTGTACAAGAAGATAAATGGAAGGGAAAAGTCAACCTTTTCTTTGTTCTCATTGGATAAAATTGTATCTTTGAAATTGTTGGAAGAGAAATTCATATTGCCAAAGGATTTTGACGTTGAGGCTTATTTTTCCAATTATTTCGGAGTGATTGTGTTTGACGGAACAAGGGCAGAAAGGGTTGTGTTAAGGGTATATGGCAATGAAGCTAAAGATATGAAATATCGTCCATTGCATCATAGTCAGAAATGCTTAAAGGAATGTGACAATAGTGTGGACTTTGAATACTTTCTGTGTCCAACTACTGATTTCCGTGATTATATCATTGGACGGGGAACCAGAATGAAGGTGATTTCACCAAAATGGCTTGCTTATGAGATTAGATACAAGCATATGGAAGCGGCAAAAGCCTATTCGGAAGATAAATAACGACTAATAATAATTTAAATAATACTGCTATGGAAGAAAATGTAAAGAAAGAGTTAGGTTCTGACGTGAACAGACGTAAGTTTGTTCTCGTCACCAATCCTAATGCCAAATTCGAAGACTATGGTTGGACAAAGGAATTTGTTGAAGATATGCTTTATATTGAGGCATATGAACCAGACAATGAATGGATGAGCGACCCTGAGATATTGAATAATCTTGGTATCGTGTTTTGTAATGGAATAGGGGCTGATATAGATATGGAACGTGCAATAAAGTATTATACAAAAGCAGCTGAATTTGGTGATGATTTGGCAAAGTCGAATCTTGCTGACATATATAGAAAAGGTACTAATGGTGTGATAAAAGATATGAAAAAAGCCTTTGAGTTATATCAGAGTTGTCATATCCCTTATGCCTATTATCGTGTTGGCGAAGCCTTGGAGTTTGGACGTGGAGTAGAGAAGGATGTAGAAAAGGCAAAGCAATATTATCGTGTAGCTTACAGAGAAGGACATCCTTTGGCAAGAAGAAAATTGCAGACGCTGAATTTCTTGGATTGATACCCTACTATTGTTGACATAGAGGATGTTATTGTTACAATTTACTACGGAATAATTTAGATGATACCAGACGATTATATTCCTTCTGTAAGTGAAGTTGAAAAATATCTTTCTTTATGGAATGAGTTGGATAAATCTATGATGTACATTCTGTTGCGAAGCATATATTTTCAATATCTATGATTGATAAAAGATTACAAAGTGGTGATCTCTCTTTGGTGGAAGATATTGCTAATGTCAAGGTTGGTAAAACTCAAGTAAGTAAATACTTCTTTTCATTTGCATCAAAATATTGTAGTCATCATCAGCCTATGAAATATGCAATATTTGATAAATATGTAGAGAAGGTATTGTTGTTCTTCCGAGGGAGAGACCGATTTTGTGAATTCAAGAATGTAGATTTGAAACGATACCACATCTTCATATCTGTTATTAAAAATTTTCAAGAGTTCTATGGACTTGAACAATACAATCTTAAGCAAATAGACAAATATTTATGGCAGCTTGGTAAGGCTTATATGTAGATATTGTGAGAGTGTAGTGTAAACAGATATGTGACACATTTCTGTTTACGCTACCTATAGGTATTATTCAGCCAGCAAGAACTTATACACCGGCATGACCTCAATGTCCATGCCCAGTTCTGTGGAGGGAATTGTCTCTTCTTGGTCGTAAGTTATTATCATGCATCTTTTTGCATTAAGGAACTTTCCTACTTTCTGCAATGCTGAGATTTCTCTGTTGCGTGTAGTGTCTTCTGTCATGCGATAAGACACCTGAATGAGCAATCCGTCTTTAGGAACACAGAAATCCACTTCTACATTCTTGTTGTAATAATACAGTTCGTCGCCGTAGATCTTATAAAGTTGTATGGCTACAAGATTCTCCAACAACTTGGTTTCTGGCTGAAACAGAAACAGATTTAAGATACCATTATCATAGAAATAATGTTTCTTTATGGTTTCGCGTTCAGTGATGGCGTCGGTGAAACAGCTGATACTGAATGTGAGAAACGATTCGTGAAGGTAGTCGAGATAAGAAGCGATGGTTTCTCTTGCTATCTTCGTGCCGTCTCCTTGCAGGATGTTCTGCAGACGTTTTATGGCAGTAGGCTGCATCACGCTGTCTGCCAGTTTTCTTATAAGCAAGCGAAGGCTGTGTTCGTTTCTGACACCCTTTCTTATTACTATGTCCGAATACAATATCTTCTGATACAGCGACTGGAGCCATGATTTCTTGTCTTGGATGTTGAATACTTCAGACAAACCACCATAGTAGAAATAATCTGAAAACAGTCTTAACACATCTGTCTTCATAGGCGACAGCTCCCAAAAGCGTGTAAGATGCAACTGTTGATATTCCAGATATTCCTCAAAAGAGAAGGGATGGATTTCCTTGGTCATGTATCTTCCGCCCAATGTCGTGCTTATCTCGCGACTAAGCATGTGAGCATTGCTTCCGGTGATAAACACGCGATACTTCTCGTCCGCCAATCTGCGGGCGAAATGTTCCCATCCGTCTACGTTCTGAATCTCATCCAGAAAGATGATTGGCTGATGGCTGAACATTTCGCGATAAGCTTCAAGTATAAGATGCAGTTCTTCTTTGCAGATGTCCGTAATACGCTCATCCTCAAAATTGATAAACAAGATTTCTTCCAATGAATGTCCTTTAGCCACAAGATCCTGAATCTTCTGATAAAGCATATATGATTTGCCGGCACGACGAATGCCCACCAACACATAGTTTGCGTTCTCTTCCAAACTTATGTTGCGTCCCTGTAATCTTACTTTGCCCACAAATTCTTGTTGCCAAAGTATTATCTGCTTTATAACATTCTTGTCCATAATCTTTACATTTTAATTTGTTCCAAATGCAAAGATAGCATAAATAAACGACATAAACCGCATCTTTTCCGTAAAGATGCAGTCCGTACACTGCATAATTCCGTTAAAAGATGAAGTCTATACACTGCATAAATCGTCATAAAGATGCAGTGTATAGACTGCATCCCTTCAATTCTGATGTTTACGTTCGTCTTTAAGGAGTTCTGCATAATACCAAGCTTTGGTTTTTGCCTCAAACTCCTTACGTTCTGCGCTGTTTTCGTCACCGTATCTTTCTTGTAGATGGTCGTCAAAAGTTTTGAGACCAGCAAGTTTGTTTTTGTCAAGTTTCAACATATTCAATCCTCCAAATAACGTTTAACAATGTTTTCGGCTTTTTTAATTTCGGCCTTATATTGTTTAGTGTCCTTCTTCAAGAACGAGTTCAGCAGAAGTACATTTTTGCTTTGTATAAAATTGTCGTGGTCAACTGCGAGTATAATAGTTCTGTATTCATTAGAACTGATGGAGATTCGGAGTTCATAGAAGTCCGTATTCTCTAAGCTCTTTACTATTTTTGAACTAACTACATATTGTGATTTTACAATCTCTAAAGCATAGTCATATTTCTTCTTTATTTGTTCGCTCATACTTGCATAGTATTCTTCGAACTCGTCCGAGAAGATAATGTTTCTTATCAAATTATCTCCCATATTGCAAAATTAATTAATTTGTTACATACAACCAAATAAAAGTAATGTATTTATTACATGTTTTGGGTTGTTTAATGCGTTGGCATCAATTGGTACGAACTCTCATCTCAATAGGTGCGCAGACTCGTTTCATCTGTCACGCAAGCTAATTTCAATTGTGGTGTGGCGGTGATAGTGGCGGTTTTAGAAGAGTTTTTTAGTTTTTACGTTTCTAATTCAATTGTTTTTCGTAATTTTGTGATGGATTTCTCCTTATTTCGGATTAAATCCAGACATTGTGGTAAAATATAAAGCATTCGCTATTATTTCGCGTTTAGCCAAGAGCCTCGGAAACTCATTTGGAATAAAAAGCACGAATAATATGTGACAGGTGACTCGTATAGTTATCCCTGGAATCTTGAAAAGCGATGCACACGCAATAGGCGTGGTGCATTCTTAGAAGATTCCGGGGTTCCAATCCGAGGCCACCCCGTGCTAAACGCGATAAGGATGGCATCACGCTTTTCTTATGTCTTGTCGTACCGTGTCGCGTTTGCGGATTGATAGTTGGGTGCCAACTAAAAACAACTATCAATTTTTATGGCAAACAGTACATTATCAAAAGCAAAGGCTGCCAAGAAAGACGAGTTCTATACTCAGTTCTATGACATTGAGGCTGAGATGGAGGCATATCTTGATTACAATCCGGATGTTTTTCGTGGAAAAACCGTGTTGCTGCCTTGTGACGACCCTGAATGGAGTAACTTCACAAAGTATTTTGCGCAGAACTTTGAGGAATTGGGTTTGAAGAAACTTATATCAACAAGTTATGCGCCTGATAGCAAAACGTATAAAGACGGTACGCAACTATCGTTGTTTGAAACGCAATCGCCTAAATTCGACAAGGACAAAACAAGAACTCACGGAAAAATCTTTGTGCTTACAGAAGATACTACGGGCGATGGAGTTATCGATCTTGATGATTTACAGTGGGATTATCTTGAAGGTGACGGCGACTTTAGAAGCGATGAAGTAAAGAAGTTGAGAGATGAAGCCGACATAATTATAACAAATCCTCCGTTTTCTTTGTTCAGAGTGTTTTTAGCTTGGATAGTTGAAGCTAAAAAGCAGTTTATCATTATCGGCAACATAAACTGTGTTACTTACAAGGAAGTATTCCCTTTAATTCAAAATAATAGTGTTTGGATGGGATGTACAATTCATAGTGGCGACAGGGAGTTTGAGGTGCCTGAAGGATATCCGCTTAAAGCAGCAGGGTGGCGTATTGATGAGAATGGGAAGAAGTACATACGTGTTAAAGGCGTTAGATGGTATACAAATATTGACCATGGACGCCGCCATCACCCACTCGAACTCATGACTATGGCTGATAATATAAAATATAGTAAGCATAAAGAGGTTAAAGGTAAACAATATAGTGTATATGATAACTTTGAAGCAATTGAGGTGCCATATACAGATGCTATTCCGAAAGACTACGATGATATAATGGGTGTGCCTATTACATTCTTGGATAAATATTACCCCGAACAATTTGAAATTATCGGAATAACAAAGACATGGTTTGGCATGGCAAACAAAGTCTATCCGAAGCAAATACAAGTTAGTAAGACAGGCAAGAAGTCAGTTGTAACAAAACTTAATGATGGTGCTGCTATTGAGGTGGATGGACCTATTGACGGCGAAGTGTATTATATCGTAGATGGAAAATACTATATACAAGCGTATGCCCGAATCTTAATCCGTAAGAAAAATTAACTAATTCCAAATATTCAACAAACTAATCACAATGGAAGTAGAATTAAAGAAATATACAATCAAAGAACTTTGCGAGGGTTTTACTTTTAGCCAAATTGACGGCAAAGGACTTTACGGATTGTCTGGAAAGCTCACTATTCAGCCAGAGTATCAGCGTAATTATCTCTATAGTGAGAAGAATGGAGCAAAGGAGGTTGCTGTTATCGACTCGTTGTTGAAAGAGTATCCTCTTGGTCTGCTTTATTTCAATCGTCGTGCCGATGGACAACTTGAAGTGCTCGATGGGCAGCAACGTATAACAAGTATCGGACGTTATCTTATAGGTAAGTTTTCTGTAATGTTTAATGGAAAACCTTATAAGTTTATACCGTTGCCAGAAGACAAACGACAGCTGATAGAGAATACAGAGTTGATAGCCTATGTATGCGAGGGTTCTGAGTCAGAAATTAAGGAATGGTTCAAGATTATAAACATGGGTGGTGTTCAGATTAATGCCCAAGAAACACGTAATGCCATATATTCAGGTCCGTTTGTTACGGCGGCACGCAAGGAATTCAGTAACAAGGAAGACTCACGTTTGCAGAAATGGGGCTGTTATATACATGGGTCGGCGAACAGACAGGAAATATTGGAAACAGCGCTTAAATGGGTGAGTCGCAATAATATTGAAGAATATATGCAGGAACATCGTTTGGATGATAATATTAACGAACTGCGTATGTATTTCAATGATGTGATTTCGTGGATAGAACAGACTTTCGATGATGTGTATCCAAAGATGTGCGGGTTGGATTGGGGCGAATTATACGAGCGTTTCCATAATAATCCCTACGATCATGTAGATGTCTCGCGCAAGGTTGCAGAACTTTATAATGATGATCGGGTAAAGGATACTAAGAATGTATTTGAATATGTGCTTGGTGGTTGCAAAGATACAAAACTGTTGAACGTAAGAGTATTTGACGATATAACTAAACGACGTGTTTATGACAGACAGACTAAGAAAGCGAAGGAAGAAGGTGTTAGCAATTGTCCGCTTTGCGCTATAGGGCATGAAGCAAACAAGAATAGAATATGGAAATTGTCAGAGATGGATGCTGACCATGTAAAAGCCTGGAGTAATGGCGGACCGACAGACGAAAGTAATTGTCAGATGTTGTGCAAGACACATAATAGGGCAAAAGGTAATAGATAGGAACGCCCATTGATTATTTATAGGATTTATTCCCAGTCACTGTTTACTCCTTTGCCTGCTTCCTCAGCCTCTTCTGCACCCAAAGGAATGCGGGGATTAGGAAGAGGTCTGCCATAATCCAGGCTACTGGGTCGCCTAAGCAGACGCCGGTCCATGCCAGTGTGGGGACGAGCCAGAGGCTGACGCCGCAGCGGGCTATCATCTCCATTACGCCACTGAGCATGGAGAGATTGCTGAAGCCGAGACCCTGGATGGAATAGCGTAGGATGGTGAGTAAGCCGAGGGCAGGATAGAAGTAGTTGGCGATGCGCATGAACTGTGCTGCGCGACCCACCACTTCTGCCTCGCCGCTGTCAACGAAGAGACGCATCATCCAGTCGGCGAAGGGATAGATGAGGGCGAAGGTGAAGACAAAATAGATGAGCATCAGCGTTATGGCGTCCTTTACGCCCTTGGTGACACGGTCCATGCGACGTGCTCCGAGGTTCTGTCCGCAGTAAGTTGCCATTGCCACTCCGATGTTCTCAAAGACGCAAGTGAAGAGATACTTTATTCGCATTGAGGCGGTGAATGCTGCCACGCAGGTGGTGCCGAGGGCGTTGTTGGCACTCTGGAGCATGATGATGCCGATGCCGGTGATGGAGAACTGCAGTCCCATTGGTACGCCGTTGTTGAGCAGGATGCTCGTGCGCTTGTTGTCGAAGCGTCGCTCGTCGCCCTTGGGTATGAGCAGCTGCATGCGCTTGCGGATATACCACAGGCACAATATTACGGAGAGCGCCTGCGACAGCCATGTGGCTATGCCGGCTCCTGTCACGCCAAGTCCGCAACCGAGGATTAGCACCACGTCAAGCAGCACATTCACCACTGCCGACGTAATGAGAAAATAGAAAGGCTGGCGCGAATTGCCGAGGGCACGTATCTGACCGGAGAAGAGATTGAATCCGAATGTCAGCGGTATGGCGGCGAACTGAAGCATAAGGAAGATGTAAGCATCGTGGAAGATGTCGGCGGGCGTGTTGACCATCTGCAGAATCCGACGGCAGAACATCAGCGAGAGCAGCGTCACCACCGTTGCCATTACCGCCGAAATGCGCACGGCATTGGCAACATAGAGGCGCATCTTGCTGTAATCTTTAGCACCGAACGACTGCGCCACGGGGATGGCGAATCCTGCGCAAGCTCCGTTGCAGAATCCCATGACGAGGAACATGATGGAGGATGAGGCACCTACGGCAGCCAGCGCTCCGACGCCAATCCAGCGTCCTACGATGGCAGCGTCAATAACGAGATACATCTGCTGGAGGATGTAGCCCAATATCAACGGCAGAGCAAACTTGGTGATCTGTCGTAACGGTGAGCCAACGGTCATGTCGCTTACTGAGGCTGTCTTGGCATGAGCCGCTGTCTGGTTCTGTTTTGTTTCTTCTATTTCCATTTCGGTGCAAAGTTAGATATTTTGATGGAAATAGAAAAAAAATTGATAGTCCACCTTAATTTTCAGCCTCCATAATTCTTATAAAAGATAAAGCATGTCGGAAAATGGCATGAATAATACGAAAGATAACAATATATTAACAACTAAAAAACAAGAAGAATTATGAAAAGAGTATTCAATCTTTTGGTGGTGGACGAGAGTGGCAGCATGGAGATCATCCGCAAGCAGGCATTGATGGGCATCAACGAGACGCTTGAGACAATCCGCAAGATAGATAAGGCGCATAACGACCTTGAGCAGCGCGTGACGCTCATCACCTTCGACTGCACACACAAGAAGCTGTTCTATGACAACGTGGCAGCTGCGGACGCTCGCAGTCTTGGCGCACGCGATTATTGTCCGGGTGGCGCAACGCCGCTCTATGACGCCATTGGTATGGGCATCGCGAAGATTAACGCCCAGGCAACGGATGACGACAACGTCCTTGTGACCATCATCACGGACGGCGAGGAGAACTGCAGCGAGGAGTATAACCTTGGTATGATAAAGAATCTCATTGAGAAGCTGAAGAAGCAGGGATGGACGTTCACCTTCATCGGCACTGACAACCTTGACGTGGAGGCAATGGCAACGGACATGGGCATCGACAATCACCTGATGTTCGAGGAGAACGAGGAGGGCACGAAGGAAATGTTCGCCCGTGAGAAAAAGTCGCGCATGCGCTATAGTGCTTGCGTGGCGTTGGGAGAAAGCATGCCGAAGGGCGAATACTTCGACAAAGAATAGTTGAAAGTTGAGAGTTGAATATTGAGAATTCTTGTCATATCATAACTTTCAACTCTCAACTCTGAACTCTCAACTTGCATTAAGCCAGCTCCTTCCAGAAGCTTTCCGGCAACCAGATGTTGCTGACATTGCAAGCTTCCTTGAAGAGCGGTGCGATGTCCTCTGGCTCGAAGCCGGCAATGCCGCAGCCGATTGGCGTTACGAGGAACGTCAGCTCGGGATGTTCCTTGGCGTAGGTGATAAAGTCGTCTACGTAGGGACGGATAGTTTCGGTGCCGCCCTGCATGGTTGGGATGGCATAGCTTCTGCCCTGCATGCCGACACCCTTACCCATTACGGCTCCGAAACGTCGATGAGCTACGCGGGCAGCGCCGCCGCCGTGCATACCGGCAAGGTTGCTGCCAAATACAAACACTTCGTTTTCCTGTAAATCGTCAATCCAGTTGGGAGTGACACGTCCTTTCTTGATGTCTTCCATATCAGTATGTATAAAGTTGCAATATTCGTACATAACATTTCCGAGATTCGGAGCCGAGCATTTGGGAGCTTCGCATTCCATGGACAGTCCGTATTCGTTTGTCACGTAATAGCGCTTGAAGTATGGCACCACCACGTCGTGCATCATGCGGTTATAGCGTTCGGTGACAGCAGGTTGGCTGATGCCGAGCTGCTGAGCAATCTCCTTTCCCTTAAATCCCTCCACGAAGAGCATCTGAAGGATGATGGAGTTCTTGCTGTCGCGTCCGTAGTAAGTGTGGCATATCTCGTCGATGGTGTTGCGGAAATCTCTTGCAAACACATCGTCCTGCACGTCGAAGTTGATGCGTGTATTGCCCATGCGCTCCTCCAAGCTTTCCTTCCGTTGCTCCTTCTTCAGCCCCTTTAGCTTGTCGAGCACCAGGAAGCGGAACCCGTTGACCATCCATGTCTTAAGCGACATCGAAGCCTTGCGGTCCTCCAACTGACGGAAGTCATGCCGGCAGAGTGTGAGGTAATACTCGTGTGCAAGCGAATAGAAGTCCATGCCTGGCTTATACTGCAGATCATAACGTCGGTCGTATATGCAGTAAGCCACGCGGCAGTAGCCGTAGAAGTATTCCTTGACAATATGTTCGTTGGCGTTGCGGAAACCTTCGAGAATCTCGTCATCGGTAAGTTGCGCAACATTCTTATCTGTTTTCTCCATAGTTGTTGTGGTTTCAGATTTTGTTTTGATGGTGTAAAGTTACGAACAATAAATAGTCGGGGCAAATATTCCGTCAGTTTTTCGGTATAGTGAAATATTATGCTTACCTTTGCTTTGCATTTATTATATAAATAGGTAAACATAAAAGAGACAATGCATACAAGAGAAGAAAAAATGAAGGCTTTCGGCAGGCTGCTGGACGTTCTGGATGAGTTGCGCGAGAAATGTCCGTGGGACCGAAAGCAGACTAATGAGTCATTGCGCCCCAACACCATAGAAGAGACATACGAGCTGTGTGACGCCCTCATGAAGGACGACCAGCCCAATATCTGCAAGGAGCTTGGCGACGTGCTGCTGCACGTATGCTTCTATGCCAAGATAGGACAGGAGAAGGAACAGTTCGACATTGCTGATGTCTGCAACAAGCTGGTGGACAAACTGATCTTCCGTCATCCGCACGTCTATCATCCTTCGCAGGTGGGCGCTCCCGATCCGAAGCCGCTGCCTTACGGTGAGAAGCCTGAGGAGCAGGACACGTCGGAGGAGGTGAAGACGGCACAGCAGGTTATAGAGAACTGGGAACAGATAAAGCTGCGTGAGAAGGACGGCAACAAGCGCGTGCTCTCAGGTGTGCCCGACGCTCTGCCGGCGCTCATCAAGGCTTACCGCATACAGGACAAGGCACGCAACGTGGGCTTCGACTGGGAAGACAAGGGCGACGTATGGGGAAAGGTTCGCGAGGAACTTGGCGAGCTCGAGGCAGAGCTTAGACGTGAAGACCGCGAACGCTCAACTGAGGAGTTTGGCGACTTCCTCTTCTCGCTCATCAATGCCGGACGTCTGTATAAGATAAATCCCGACACAGCTCTTGAGAAGACCAACACGAAGTTTATACGCCGATTCAACTACATTGAGGAGCATAGCAAACGCATGGGCAAACCATTGAAGGACATGACGCTCGGCGAAATGGACGAACTTTGGAACGAGGCGAAGGCTCAGGAGAAAAAGGAAGATTAACGAATAAAAAACAGATTAGTTATGAATAAGTTCAGATTGTTTATGATGGCAGCCGCCGTAGTGTTTCTTGCCGGTTGTAACGTCAAGAAGGAAAAGTCGCAGGCGGTCGTGGATGACGAAGAGGTGGTGGCTGACTCTACAGTATACGGAGTTTGTGGCGAGGGCACGTCCATGCACTCGCTGGAACTCATAACCGATGCCGGCGACACCATCACGTATACCATATTGGACGCTGATGCTGACTTGGACGGCGGACTGTCGTCTGGTCCGGTCACCAGTGTTGTTGGTGGTATGATGAGCGGTGACAAGATGGCTGTGACAGGACATAAAGTGGAGGGCGAGATGCTCGCAGACCGTGTCATAAACGTTACCTCGCTGCTCGGCCACTGGACCAGCTTGGACAAGAAATTCGAGATAGAGGAGGGCGGAACCGTACGCTCGAATGTCAAGGCGGAGACCAATCCGTGGACATCATGGAAGATTCTTAACGGACAGCTGCTCCTTAACAGAGACACATTTGCCATTGACAACCTTGGAGCAGACTCGCTGGCTATAGAGAACGCACGCGGCATCTTCCTCTTTAAGCGTCAGAAATAATAAATCTTATGGAACCATTTAAAGTTCATATCCTTGGATGCGGCAGCGCCTTGCCCACATTGCGTCACAATCCGTCGTCGCAGGTGGTGGAGATACGTGAGAAGCAGTTTATGATAGACTGTGGCGAGGGTACGCAGACTCAGATGCGCCGCTCGCGAGTGGGATTTAACAAGGTGGTGGCGATATTCATCAGTCACATACACGGCGACCACTGCTTCGGGCTTATCGGCATGCTCTCGTCCTTCGGACTGCTCGGACGTACCATGCCACTTTCCATCTATGGACCGAAGGAGCTTGGCCCCATTCTTGACACGCTCCTCACCACTTTCTGCAACGACTTCGACTATGAGATAAAGTTTCATGCTGTCGACACGACGCGTCAGGAGGTGGTTTATGAGGACCGCAGTCTTACCGTCGAGACCATACCGCTGAAGCATCGCCTCCCCTGTGCCGGATATCTGTTCCGCGAGAAGCCGACATTGCCGCATATACGTCGCGACATGATCGACTTCTATCGTATACCGATATCGCAGATAAACAACATAAAGAACGGTGCGTCTTGGACCGACGAGGAAGGAAATCTGATTCCCAACAGTCGCCTTACACGTCCAGCCGACCCACCACGCAGCTATGCCTATTGCAGCGATACGTGCTATCTGCCCGGTCTTGCCGACAGGCTGAAGGGCGTGACGTGCCTCTATCATGAGTCGACTTATGCCGATGAGGACGAGGACAAGGCGCAAAAGTATTTTCATTCCACGGCTCGACAGGCAGCTATGGTGGCAAGAGATGCCGGCGTAGGACGCCTGTTGCTCGGTCACTACAGTTCGAAGTATAACACGGAAGACGTGCTCCTGCAGCAGGCTAAAGAAGTGTTTGCCGAATCTTCGCTAACAAGTGAGGGCATGGTGGTGACGCTGTAGGGAGTGATCAGCATGGAATAAACAAAAAGTAAGGAATAAAAAACGGAAAAGATTGTAATGGAAGATAACGTAAAAGAGAGAAAGCATCGTCTTCGTGTTACGCTCCTTGGTACTGGTACGTCGGGCGGTGTGCCTTCATTGGGATGCCAGTGCGAGGTGTGTCGCAGCCAAGATCCGCGTGACAAGCGTTTGCGCTGTGTGGCAATGGTGGAGTCGGAGAGTGGCACGCGTGTGCTCATTGATTGCGGTCCGGACATCCGTCAGCAGCTTATGCCACTGCCTTTCAAGCCCTTCGATGCCATTCTCCTAACGCACATCCATTATGATCATGTGGGTGGCATCGATGATTTGCGCCCCTTCTCCGTCTTCGGTCCGATACGTCTGTATGGCGACGCCAAGACTTGCAGTCACGTGCGCAACATCATGCCTTACTGCTTTGGCGACCATCTCTATCCCGGTGTGCCAAAGCTGGAGCTTCACAACCTAACGCCTCATGCACCGTTATGCGTGGGCGACTTGCAGATAATGCCCATTGAGGTGATGCATGGCAAGATGCCGATACTCGGTTTCCGCATCGGAAGTTTCGCCTATATCACGGACATGAAGACCATCGGCGACGGCGAATTGCCATATCTGGAAGGAGTGGAGACGCTCGTTGTGAATGCCTTGCGCTTCGAGAAAGAACATCATTCTCATCAGCTCGTCGACGATGCCGTCCGTTTTGCGCGTCGCATAGGAGCCAAGCGCACCTATATAACGCACGTCTGTCATCACATCGGGCTTTACGAAGAGGCGTCAAAGCGAATGCCCGAAGGCGTAAGCTTGGCTTATGACGGAGAGGTGATAGAATGTTAGATGCTTACAATCGTAGGCATCTTTTGGGTTGGGAGTGTTATTTGCGCTTCTTTTTCTTTCCGAAGTTTCCGAAGAGGAAAGCACCTTCCTGATATCTGCGGTATAGTTTCCAGCCCAACAAAGCGCCGTCGAAGACACCTGCGCCAAGGCTTACCATTCGTGCCAGTTTCTGAGCACGGTTGCGTGGCTCCTCTTCTTCCTTGTGGAACAGGTCGTTCCACTTAGACGCTATCGTCTCTTCGTCTTTGTCAATCTTTTCGCGAAGCTGCTGTTTGTATGCCACGATATCGGAAAGAGAGCGAAACTCTCTCTTCGTCTTAGGGCTGGTGTCTGTATTCTGCATCTCTTATAAATTTGACTTGGAAGGATGAATGATTGTTCTTAAATGTGTTGTTACTCCTGCATAAGCAGGCTTGCCAGGAATCTGACAAGTGGTCTCTCTATCCATCTCTTTCTGAACACCACGAACAGCAAGAGCACTAAGAAATAGGCGCCAGCCACACATGCGAAAGCGGCTGCCATGCCCATTATGGGCTGCAGCGCATAAACAGTGGCAAACGACAGGTAGATGAGCGCAAGAAACAATAGGATAAGCAACAGCCCCACCATGATGAAGGCTGTCAGCAAGCGCACTATCTTATCAATTACATCGAGCTTCATATACTTAGTACGAAGCCCGATGTAATGCCTTATGGCCTCAATAAGCTGCGCTATGGTCTCTATGTTTTTGTCTGTCGAGAACATTTAGCCAGGGAATGAGGGATAATGATTTATGCGTTGTCGCCGTCTGTTGCGTCCTGGATGTCGTCCACAAGGTCTTCCATCTCCTTACGGCTGACCTTGATGTTGTGCTTCTTGCAGAAGTCGTCAACAGCGTCACCAATCTTAGTGCGTGTCTCGCTACCCTTTTCGGGCGCTAAAAGAATACCTAATGCTGTACCGGCGATAGCTCCGCCGAGGAATGCTCCAATGTAACCTAATGCTTTCATGTTGTTAATGTTTTAAAGTTATAGTAATATCTTATCTTTCTGAAAGCAAATATAGCAATTATATTTCAATTAGCAAAGGATCGTGCCTTTATTTTTTGTTAATTTGTATTTTATTTAATCTTTCGTCTTGTCAAAAACCTATAATTGTTGATTTAACAAACTTTATGTGGCGTTAGAGGTGATAATTATGATATATTTTGTAATTTCGCAACGTATTATAAATACATGTCAAGAACTAAATAAATATAAACCCAACAATAATCAAAACAGGAATATGAAGAAAAGTATGGTATTGTGCGCAGGCATCTGCGCAGTGTTGGCTTTTGCAAGTTGCTCAGGCTCTAAGGAAAGCGCATATAAGAAGGCATATCTCAAGGCTCAGGCAAAGCAGGAGCAGCCTGCTGAGCAGCCGGTACAGGAGGAGGCTCCAGTTGTGGCTCCGCTCGTGGAGAAACCTGCCAACGAGACAACTGTTATCGACAATACGGACAATGTGACTGTACGCACAGAGGACTTCCAGCTGATCAGCGGTCCCGGTCTCAGCAACTTCAGCGTTGTGGTAGGATCGTTCGGCGTTAAGGCTAACGCAGAGGGACTCCAGAGCCGTCTGAACGGACAGGGCTTGCAGGGTCAGATCGTATACAACTCAGAGCGCAATCTCTATCGCGTAGTAGCATCTACATTCGCTACAAAGAGCGAGGCTGCTCAGTCACGCGACCAGTTGCGCAGCCAGTTCCCCGACGCATGGCTTCTCTATAAGAAGTAAGACGTAAACATACCAGTATATATACATTATAATATAGTGGCACGCATACTTTCTATCGACTATGGAAAGAAGCGCACAGGCATAGCAGTCACCGATCCGCTCCAGATTGTTCCGGGCGGATTGGCGACCGTTTCTACGTGTGAGCTTATGAAGTTTCTCTGCGACTATGTGGAGCGCGAGGATGTGGAACGCATCGTCATCGGCGAACCGCGACAGCTCAATGGCGAGCCAAGCGAAAACCTGGCACGCGTAAAGCAGTTCGTGGCTCAATGGCGCAAGCAGAAACCGCAGATACCCATAGAGTTCTTCGACGAGCGCTTCACGTCGGTATTGGCGCACAAGGCCATCATCGACAGCGGCATAGGACGTAAGGCACGTCAGAACAAAGCTTTGGTGGACGAGATAAGTGCCACCATTATTCTTCAAGACTACCTTCGTACGAAGGGACTGTGAGGCACGGTCATGGTGTTGAATAACAGCCATGGAATAATTGCCCACTGCATTTTTTAGAACGAATCATGATTTTACCGATTTATACTTACGGCAACCCCGTACTGCGTAAGGAAGCACAGGACATTGACGCCAGCTACCCGGAATTGCAGACGCTTATTGCCAACATGTACGAGACACTTAAGGAAAGCGACGGCATCGGACTTGCCGCACCGCAGATTGGTCTCGACATCCGCCTTGTGATTATCGACCTCGACGTACTCAGCGAGGATTTGCCCGAATACAAGGACTATCGTCACGCATTCATCAATCCTTACATCCTCGAGTATGATGAAGACTCGAAGAAAGAAACGATGGAGGAGGGCTGTCTCTCACTGCCCGGCATCCACGAGAGCGTGACCAGACCTACACGCATCCACGTGAAGTATCTCGATGAGAACTTCCAGGAGCACGACGAGTGGGTGGAGGGTTACCTCGCACGCGTCATGCAGCACGAGTTTGATCATCTTGGGGGAAAGATGTTCATTGATCGCATCTCACCGATGCGCCGTCAGCTTATCCGCGGAAAGCTGAAGAACCTGCTGCTCGGAAAGTTCCGCTGCGCATACCGCACCCGCCTTCCAAGAAAGTAAGAATTCCCCTGAATTACACGTAAAAGATTATTCATGAAGCATCTCATAGTCCTTATAATGATAGCCCTGTTTGTGCCCCACAAGGCTGCGGCACAATTCAATACCGACCGGCTAATGGTGTCCGGAAGGAGCGCTCTCTATTATGAGGACTATGTGCTTTCCATACAGTATTTCAACCAAGTGCTCACGGCGAAGCCATACCTTTATGAGCCTTGGTTTTTTCGTGGCCTTGCCAAGTATTATCTCGACGACTATTCAGGAGCCGAGAGTGACATCTCACACGCCATCAGTCTGAATCCGTATATCGCCAACATGTATGAGTTGCGTGGTCTGTGCCGTATTCGCCAGAACAGCTATGCTGACGCAATCGGCGACTATGACCATTCACTGCGTCTTAATCCGCAGAACCAGGCGGCATGGTATAACCGTGCGCTCTGCCGTGTGGAGCAGAAAGACTATGCACAGGCACAGCTCGACCTTGACACTATAGTGGTGAAATGGAAGCAGTTTGCGAGTGCTTATTCGCTGAAGGCACAGATTTATCTGGCTGAGAAGGATACCACAAGTGCCGACAAATGGCTTGACCGCAGTCTCGAAATCGACCCCTATGACGCGGAGGCATGGACACAGCGTGCCATGATAAGCCTCTCGCGAAGCAACTGGAAGGACGCCGACACTTTCCTCAGCAAGGCCATACACCTCAAGCCGAAGAACGTGGCGGCGTACGTCAACCGTGCACTTGCACGTTATAATCTCAACAATCTTCGAGGTACTATGTCTGATTATGATACAGCCATCGACCTCGATCCACAGAATTTTCTCGCACATTACAACCGTGGCCTTCTGCGTATGCAGCTTGGCGACGACAATCGTGCCATCACCGATTTCGACTTCGTCATACGCATGGAGCCGGACAACGTGCTTGCCATATTCAATCGTGCCATTCTTCTCGACAAGACAGGAAATCTCAGAGCTGCCATACGCGACTATACACGTATGATAGAGCAATTTCCGAACTTCTGGGCAGGTCTGTCGCGCCGTGCCAACTGCTATCGTAGACTTGGCATGACAGCTAAGGCGGAACTTGACGAATTCCGCATCCTGAAGGCTCAGATGAACAAGCACATCGGAGTGCAACCGCGTTGGAGCAATGCCAAGAAGCGCCAGATGCGCCGCAGAAGCGAAATCGATCCCGATAAATACAATCAGATGGTGGTGGCGGACAGCAATACGCCGGAGCGTGAGTATAAGAGCGACTACCGTGGACGTGTGCAGGACCGTGCCGCCAATCTTACAGCACTTCCTATGTTTGCGCTGTCGAGCATGGCGCAGCGTGGCGATGTGCGAAATTACAACGCTTTCTCACAGGAAGTGGAGGCTTTCAACAGAAACGGCAAAGGTCATGGCGTGACTATTTTTGTCACCTGCGCTCCGCATCAGCTCTCGGCTGACGCCACCCGCAAGACGTTTGCCTCGATAGATTCGCTGACCACTGCCATCAATAATGGACGCGCTGGCAGCGAGGCTACGGCTCTGCTTACGCGTGCTGTGTTGGAAAGTGTGGCGCAGAACTATGACGACGCCATTGCTGACCTTACGGCATGTCTCTCCGTTGATTCCGCTTCCGTGCTTGCCCTTTGGCAGCGTGCTTACTGTAAGATGATGAAGGGCGTGTTCGACGCATCGGCTTCGCTTCAGTCGTCTTCGCCGAAGAACAGCTTGACGGTTGGTGCAGGTGGTGCACATCTTACGTTTATGTCCGTGGTGGCAGACCTTACGGACGCCATCAAGCTCGACCGCGACAACCAGTACCTCTATTATAACCGTGGCTGCGCCTACCTTTATAATAAGGACTATACGCTTGCCATCGACGACTTCACACGAGCCATCGCCATCGACCAGCGCCTTGCAGAGGCTTTCTATAATCGCGGCTTGGCACGTATCTCTGCCGGCAACAGACAGGAAGGCATCGCCGACCTTAGCAAGGCAGGCGAGCTGGGACTCTATGGCGCCTACAGCGTCATAAAGAAAGTATCGGCTGACGGAGGCAAGACAAAATAAACAAGACTATTAACATACATCGAAATAATAATACTTTAAACAGGCATTTTTATGAAGAGATTTTTTTACACTCCAACAGCCATTGAATGGTTGAAAGCTGCCGCATTCACAGCGGTAGTGCTTACTCCTGCCCTCGTTCAGGCGCAGGACGACCCTTCTGCACCTTCCAATCTCAAGGCAGTAGCTGATTATAATAAGGTGACGCTGACATGGCAGCGTGACGTTGTTTCGGACACGCTTTATAAGCAGGGATTTGAGGAGGCTGGCTTCCCGCAGGATGGATGGTCACAGACCCGTACTAACACGTATGACAACCTCTTCTCATGGTTCTCTTTCCCAACGGAAGAGATTAAGGAGAATGTTGAGGGATGGGAGTCGTGGATTCATTCCGGCGAACGCAGTGCAGCTTTGTTCTTTGATGATGCAGCGCCTCATACAGACGGTTCGTCGGCTGTGCAGAACGAATGGCTTGTTATGCCTGTCAAGGCAGGTGCCCGTTATGTTCAGTTCTATACTTACATAGACCCAAAGGTACTGACATGGGGTGAGGACGAAGGTTTCCCTGACCATTACTATGTGAAGGTCAGCCATGACGGAGGCAAGACATGGGAGGTTATTTGGGACGCCCGCTACGACAGCAACGGTTCGGACGGATGGCAGCTCGTGTCGCTTTATCTTGGCGACAACGCTGACGGTGAAGCCATTGTGGCTTTCCAGGCGCTCAGCGATACGGAGAATACAGAGTCAGGACTCTATCTCTCGTGGGTAATCGATGATGTACGTCTGCTTGACGCGGGAACTACGCCTGCTGCCGATCCTGCGCACAGTCCGTCTGTTCGTCCGCTTGGCAACAGACCAACATACCGCAATTTCGTTCCTACAGGAAAGAAGGTGGCACGTCCTTACAAGCCAAGAAAGGCACCGGCACCAGCTGATTGCTATAACGTATATCTCGACAACAAGCGCATTGCCAAGAACCTTCACTCACTCACCTTCACCGATACGTCTGACAAGACAGCCGGCGTTCATCAGTATGCCGTACAGGCTGTGTCGTTGTCAGAGGATCTTACATCGCCGCTTGCAAAGATAGACGTAGAGATTAAGAAGGCTACACTAAATCCTCCTTCTAATGTCCGCGTGACATACAAGCAGGACGAAGAGACCGGCAAGTATGACGTAGCGCTCACATGGGATGCTCCCGAAGGCGAGCGCAAGCCAATCTATTATAATGCTTATGCCAATGGAGCGTTGTTCGGAGGATGGCTGGAGGATACCAGCGTAGGACAGACCGGTCTGTCAAAGGGTATTTATACGTACACGGTGACCGCCGTATATGAGAATCCGGATGGAGAATCTGAGCCTGTTGGCGACATCGTTGCGCTCGGAACCCGCCCGACGCCGTACAATCTCACTGCCGATCGCTCAGAGGACGGAACGCTGAATCTTGCTTGGACAGCTCCGAAACCTTCTGAGAATGCTGTGGAGAAATATGTAGTATTCAGAGGAAACGACAAGATTGGCGAGACTACAGCAACCACTCTCTCTGAGGCAAACGCACCGGAGGGAAGTTACGACTACAGCGTGAAGGCTCTTTATGCAGACGGAGTCCTTTCCGTGCCGGCTACAATACAGGTGGAATATGGCAAAAAGCCTAATTACAGACTGCCGTTCGAGGAGAATTTTGACGGCGATATGAAGCCTGCCAACTGGACTGTTGAAAAGGTGGACGGAAGAATGAAGGACAACTATCTCTGGCGCTTCGATAACTGGTATGAGTTGCCGGTAAGTGGTGGCGGATTCAGCGGATGCTTTGCTTCAGTCAATGCTTCAGCCACAGGATTCCTTAATGTATTTACCACACTTGATACGCCGCCTCTCCTCCGCAACTCGGCAGACGGTCCTTACGTCACTCTCGAGTTCGATATGGACTATGCTATGAGCGGAAAGAAATCGGAGGCTGGTGTCTACTATTCGTACAATGCAGAGGATTGGGGTGAGATTGACGGCAACCTTCAGGGCTATATCCCTGCCGAACTTGCGGATGGTGAGACTTGCAGACCGCAGCACAAGGCTTATGACGTGACGAAGTGCTTCGTTGATGACGTTACGCCGGTGTATTTTGCATGGAAGTATAACGCTAAGCAGGCATACCATCTCGCCATCGACAACGTCCGCATCTATAACTCTACGACCGTTGGCATTAATGGCATAACAGACAACAATGCTTCCACAAATGCCTCAGGTGCAGTATACAACCTTAACGGACAGCGTGTCGTGAACGCAAAGAAGGGCATGGCAAAGGGCGTATACGTACAGAACGGTAAGAAGTTTGTAGTAAAATAAACAGACTTTATTTTATATTTGAATATGATTAGAAAGACCATATCGAGAGTTCTCCTTCTTGTGGCGCTGTTTATGATCAGCATAGCCGTAAAGGCTGCGTCTGACAGTTATGTGCCTAAGAAGAGAGAGTTTCGCGGGGCTTGGATACAATGCGTAAACGGACAGTTCATCGGAATGTCCACACAGAAGATGCAGCAGACGCTTACCTATCAGCTTGACGAGCTGCAGAAGGACGGCGTCAACGCTATCTTCTTTCAGGTCAGGGCAGAGTGTGATGCGCTGTATAAGAGCGACATCGAACCATGGAGCCGCTTCCTTACAGGACAGCAGGGAAAGGCTCCTTCGCCTTACTGGGATCCGCTGCAATGGATGATTGAGCAATGTCACAAGCGTGGCATGGAGCTGCATGCATGGATAAATCCGTATCGTGCCAAGACAAAGACCACGTCAGCTTTAGACCCCAAGCATGTGGCGATGAAGCATCCGGGATGGGTGTTCCCTTATGACGGACTCTTCATCCTCAATCCCGGACTGCCCGAGAGCCGCGACTACATCTGCCGCGTAGTTGGCGATATCGTGGAGCGTTACGATGTGGACGGCATACACATGGACGACTATTTTTATCCTTATCCCGTCAAAGGACTTAACATACCCGACGATAAGGAGTATGCTCTCTACAACAACGGCATACGCGACCGTGGCGACTGGCGACGCGACAACGTCAACGTCTTCATAAAGCAGGTTTCAGAGCACATACATGCACTGAAGCCTTGGGTGAAGTTCGGCGTATCGCCGTTCGGCATTTACCGCAACAAGCGTCCTGGTGTGGAGATTGGCAGCAACACCAACGGCACACAGAACTATGACGACCTGTATGCTGACGTACTTCTTTGGGTGAACAACGGATGGGTGGACTATAATGTGCCGCAGATATATTGGCAGATTGGTCATAAGGCAGCCGACTATAAGACGCTCATCGAATGGTGGAACCGTTATGCTTCTGCACGCCCGCTGTTTATCGGCGAAGATGTGGAGCGCACGGCTAAGTTTGCTGACGTGGACAATCCGAAGATCAATCAGATGCCGGCGAAGTTCGCTTTGCATTCCAATCTTCCAAATGTTGACGGCACCGTGCTTTGGTATGCTAAGGCAGCTGTTGACAATGTAGGCAATTATGGAACCATGCTGCGCCAGAAATACTGGCGTTATCCTGCTCTCCAGCCACGCATGCCGTTCATTGACGGTGGTGCACCGAAGAAGCCCAAGAAGCTCAAGCCGATATGGACCGAGGACGGACTCATCCTCTTCTGGACAAAGCCGAAGGGAAAGAAATGGAATGATGAGGTGAAGAAGTATGTGGTTTATCGCTTCTCGCCGGGTGAGAAGGTCAACATAGAGAATCCCGCAAGAATAGTGGCGATAACCTCAGACGAATTCATCAAGCTGCCTTTCGTGGACGGCAGCACACGCTACACTTACATGGTGACCGCTCTCGACCGTCTCAGCAACGAGAGCAAGGGAGCGAAGAAGAAGATAAAGCTGTAAGCGAACGGCAGAATAATTATAACGCCCTGCAAAGGTAAAGGCATCATAAATAGAGGCTTTTGTCTTTGCAGGGCGTTTTGTTTTGCCACCTTAATGTATCATGCTAAAGTCGGTTTATCGTTTCGCTTTCAAATAGGGTATGGCCATCAGTATGGCGTATAGTATTATTGCTGCCAAGCCGAAAGCAATTTTTGTGTTGATAGTATTATTGGCGAATGTGGCACCGTAAAGGCATGCGGACATTGCTAAAAATACAGATAAGACCATTGATAATAATCTGATTCTTCTCATTGTTGCTGTTTTTCTTATATATGTCTGATGCTAAAAGTCAGGTTCGTCCTGACCGATTCCCAGATCCTCGTCATCAAATCCGCAATCTTCTTCTTCATCCCAGTTATGTTTGCTACGATGTCCATAGTTATACTTACTCATAATTTCAATTATTTAAAAGGGTTAATATTTCTGCAAAATGCTGTTTTGCTATGACCTGTATAGTACTTATCGCCAACCTGATAAGAGTTGCAAACTTCTCCATGTCGAAATAGTTGCTTTACACTCTGCCAGTTAGCTTTCCATGCTTTGTCAAAAGCCTTCTTCTTACAACCGTCTGCACGGTGGCATGAACGGAAGCATGGATTGGTAACAACGTCAGGCTTGTGGCCAAATACATATATTGTTGTGCCTATTGCCATGAAAGCTGCTGTGCCTCCTACAACGTATAATACTTTCTTTGTTTTTGTCATTTTCTTATAATCAAACCAGGGATATTAACTGGTTTCGAATGCAAAATTAAGGATTAGGAGCGAAAAAAATGTGTGGAAAAATAACAAAAAAAGCCAGAAACTTACTATATGCGATATTAGTAAGTTTCTGGTAGTAAGTAGTAAGTTTGTGATAGTAAGTAGTAAGTTTGTGGCTTACTTTCCGCGGTGGTCTTTTGCGATGCGGTTTAGTCCTTTCCATATTATATCGGTAAAGAACAGTATTGCAGTTTTGTTTTTAATAGCACGTTTTCCGGTTCCGCCATGTGCAGGGTATTTTTTTTCCACAAAATCCTCCATGTATTTTTGTAGGTCGCTAAGATTTCGCATATCCAGTACAGCGTCGGTGCTGATATATCTTCCTTTGTTATAATTAGTTATTGCACTTCCGAATTTTCTTTCTGTAATACCTAAAGAGGTTAGTGCGTCGATATAGGCTTTGTCTTTCCATCTTTTTGTAAGACATGCGCTGTGTAAAGCGAAATATCCTGCAAACACACAGGCTTTAAACGCCAGATCTTCGTCAATCTCCTCCTTTTTCCCGTCTTTCATCACTGCATGTGTTTTTTGCACGCATTCTTTTATTAATTCAGGTATGGTCTTGAAGTAATCAATAATCTTGCCTCGCATTTCTTCTTTACATGGCATAGATTGCCACGCTTTTTCGTAGTCAGTCTGTATTTGGGGTTCGCAAATAGCGGTATTTGGGGTTGTTTCTTTTTGAGGTGCTGGCAATGTACGGTGAGTCTGAGCGGCATGTTCGATAAACTCAAGAAATTGTTGGTCTGTAACTTCGTTTTGGCAAAAGCAGAAATTCTCTCCAAGCCAATCGCCTTTTGTTAAAAACGAGAAGAAATCCTTAATAATAGGATACGATTCCATTTTTTGACGAGCGAAATTCCTTATACTACTTAAAACCTCAGGAAGAAGTTCATTGCTTTTTGCATATTGGTCTAATCTGCAAACGATATCGTGAAAAGAACTCAAAAATTCAAAACTCGTCGCTTCAAATATTTTGCCTTCTCTATAATAATCTTTAATGTAATTGAATCTGTCAGAGGCTTCGTTCATTACATCCTCTATTTCCTTCTCTGGAGTTGCAGTTTCGTTATGATACGTCTGTATAGCATCCAATCTTATGTCATAAGTGCTATTTATTAATTCACAATACTCGGCATTGTTCACAGTCTCACCGTCATAGCATTCTGATGCTTCGATTATTTCATTTTCCGCTTCTGTAAATATATTTTCCATACGCACAATGTGGGCACAGGTCTTTGATGCGAAGGAATAATCTATATCATATTCGTGTATTGTGCTTTTAAACTGATCGTTATCTTCATGCCTGATGCTTTCTTTCAACTCGCTTTTTGCATAATCGCTACAGTTTAGATGCTCAATAATAAAATCTGCAACGTTGGGAGATATGGCAGAGGTCATTATTTCGTACAGCTCTGTTGTGGTCAAGTGACAGTTGGGCAAGGTGTCCGAATCCTGAGATAGTATAAGTTGCTCTTGACGTCTAAGTTGGTCAATTCTACATAAAATATTACTCATAGGTTCCAGAAATTCAATGCCTAAATCAAGCAAAGGTAACAGTTTAGTTGCTTCTTTTTCATCTGAGGATATGATGTCTTGTCTAAACTGTCGAAGAAATTTCTCTTGTTTGCTATTGTTTTGATTAGAAACAGCTCCTTTTATTCTTTGGATATAAAACGGTAGGTTCAGTTTATTATTCATATTCCGTAATAATATAAAAGCGACGCTTTAAGATAGTTAAAGCGCCGCTATATGAGAATTATTTCAATTCTTTATTCCTCCTTCATCAGCGAATCGAAGAAGGAGTCGAGGTCGGTGTCGAGACCTTCCATGAGGTCCTTGCCTATGATGATGGTGTCGTCGTCAGCGAGATACAGTTCGGCTATGCCTTCCTTCTCGTCGTTCTCAAGTACGAAGCTGTAAGGCTTGAGTATTCCGAGATTATCGAGAGTTTTCGACATTGACGCGAATGTAGTGGTGAGGATGTCATGCACGCTTTCGTAGAAGTCCTCGTCGTTGTTTTCAATCCACTGTTCAACGACACAGCGTGTTATCTCCTTGTCGTCATCGTCGAACGCTACCATTTCGCCGCTTTCCTGCGAGACGCGCACGTGTATGTCTGTAACAAGTGACGTTTCTTCGTTAAGCGGAAATTTTTGGGCTATTTTCTTCAGAAAACGCTCAATCTGCTGTGTTGTCTGTTCAGAGGCTTTCATCATTTATGTTTTTTGATTGGTTTTTAGAATATTACTTTCAATTGCAAACTTACATAAAATCTTCCGATTAATAGCCTGTTTTCCTGAAAAAGTTGATATTTACCTATAGCGTATCATGTAAAAAAACACTTATTTGCTTGTCATAACCGATTTATAGTATTACTTTTGTATCATATTAAAGCGCATTGGCGTTAATGATATAGTCATTTTACAATATTATAAACATTAATATAATAAAATTTGAGAAAATGAAACAGACAATCTTGGTTACGGGTGGTACCGGATTTATCGGTTCACACACCACTGTAGAGCTTATCGAAGCTGGTTACAAGGTAGTGATTGTTGACGACCTCTCCAATTCGAAGATTGAGGTTCTTGACGGTATTGAGAAGATTACAGGCGTGCGTCCTGCTTTCGAGAAGGTGGACCTCCGTGACAAGGAAGCCACTGAGAACGTGTTCAAGAAGTATCCTGAAATTGAGGGTATCATCCATTTCGCTGCGTCCAAGGCTGTCGGCGAGAGTGTGCAGAAGCCGCTGCTCTACTATCGCAACAATATCGTTTCACTCGTAAATCTTCTGGAGCTTATGCCGCAGTACGGCGTAAAGGGCATCATCTTCTCTTCAAGCTGCACCGTTTACGGTCAGCCGAAGCCTGAGAACCTCCCCGTTACAGAGGACTGTCCTCATCAGAAAGCCACATCTCCTTACGGCAACACTAAGGAGATAAACGAGCAGATCATTGCTGACTACATCCACAGTGGTGCTGCCATCAAGAGCGTCATCCTGCGCTATTTCAATCCGATCGGTGCTCATCCCTCTGCTGAAATCGGCGAGCTTCCTAACGGAGTGCCCAACAACCTTATTCCCTACGTCACTCAGACCGCTATGGGCATCTGCAAGGAGCTGACCATCTTCGGCAATGACTATAACACACCTGACGGAACATGTATCCGCGACTACATCTATGTAGTTGACCTCGCAAAGGCTCACGTGACTGCTATGCGTCGCCTGCTCGACGAGGATACAGATGCTGTGGAGTACTTCAACATCGGTACCGGCAACGGTAACTCTACGCTTGAGATTGTAGAGACCTTCGAGAAGGCCACTGGCGTTAAGCTCAACTGGAAGTACGGTCCGCGTCGTGAGGGCGATATCGAGAAAATTTGGGGTAACGTAGACAAGGCTAACAAGGTGCTCGGTTGGAAGGCTGAGGCTAAGCTTGAGGATGTGCTCCGCTCTGCATGGAAGTGGCAGGAGAAGCTTCGCAAGGACGGAGTGATGTAATTCTGATACACTTTAAAGACGTCCGAGACGTCAATGAGATAAAACTAAAAAAGGGAAGTCTGAGCCTTGCGGTTCGGACTTCCCTTTTTTAGTTATTGTTCTCTGTTATTACAGGTTCTTCATGATGTCGAGCAGGTGATCCCAAACCATCTGTACGGTCGGGATGTGCAGACGCTCGTCCGGTGTGTGAACGTCACGCAGAGTAGGACCGAACGAAACCATGTCGAGGTTCGGATAGCGCTCTGAGAACAGACCGCACTCCAGACCTGCGTGGATGCCCTTAACGATAGGCTCCTTGCCGAAGAGCTTCTTGTAAGACTCAACAGCCACCTTTGTGAGCTTGCTGTCCGGGTTCATCTTCCATGCGGGATAGCCGTCGCTCATCTTAACCTCAGCACCAGCCAGCTCAAACACAGCCTTGATTGTGTTGGTCTCGTTCTCGAGGTTACTCATTACGTTAGAGCGCTGTGATGCCACGATGTTGATTTCGTTCTCAGAAGTGATTACGCTTGCCACGTTGTTGGATGTCTCCACCATCCATGCGAGAGCCTCGTCCTGGCACATTGCGAATACGCCGTTGTCGATGGCCTGCATGCAGCGGATAAAGCGTGTTGAGCAATCCTTGGCGATTACTGTCTCAGCATCTGTGCTCTCAAGACCGAACTCCATAGCTGTGTCAGTTACGTGGAACTCCTCTTCTACGTTAGCTGTAAATATATTCCAGTCCACGCGTACTGTCTCCTTCTCGTTAGCAGGAACTGCGAATACGATGATGCCGTCACGAGGAATGGCGTTGTGGAGCTTGCCTGAGTTGAACTGAGCCAGACGAAGGTCCATCTTATCCTGCTCCTTGTAGAGGAAGCGAGAGAGAATCTTGATGGCGTTGGCGCGCTTCTTATTGATGTCGTCGCCAGAGTGACCGCCCTTCAGACCCTTGATGGAAGCCTTAAGGAAGAAGTAGCCGGCAGGAGCCTCTTCGCGCTCGAAGGTGAACTTGGCGCTTGTGGTCTTGCCACCGGCGCAAGAGATGAAGATTTGACCCTCGTCCTCAGAATCGAGGTTTACGAGCATGTCGCCCTTCATAAATCCTGCCTTCATGCCCATAGCACCAGTAAGGCTGGTCTCCTCGTCGCGTGTGAACACACACTCCAGCGGACCGTGCTCGATGTCGTCGCTGTCGAGGATGGCAAGCTCGATGGCACAACCGATGCCGTCGTCAGCACCGAGAGTGGTGCCCTTAGCTTTGAGCCACTCACCGTCTACGTAAGTCTGAATAGAGTCCTTGAAGAAGTCGATGTCTACGTCTACGAGCTTGTCGCACACCATGTCCATGTGGCTCTGGAGAATAAGCGTAGGTGCATTCTCGTGACCCTTAGTGGCGGGCTTGCGGATGATGACGTTACCGGTCTCGTCGGTTACGGTCTCAAATCCGTGTTTCTTACCAAAGTCCTGTAAGTACTCAATCATGCGCTCCTCGTGCTTTGACGGGCGCGGAATTTTGTTGATTTCAGCAAACTGCTCGAACACGCGAGCAGGTTTCAATTCGCAATTACTCATTTTTTCTTTAAATTTCTTTATGTTATAAGTACAATAATCTGAATTTTCGATAATTTATTTTGTCATGCGGCTGATTTGCATTACCTTTGCATTAGCTTCATGAGAGCGGGTCTGATGCCGTTCCTTGTATAGAGGGAGGCATTTCCGCCTTTATCTTGTATTGATAATGCAAAGATAATGGAAAAGTGGAGACAAAACAAAATTAGTTGACTTATTTTAATTATTAAGTCATATTAGAAAGTTAAAAACGTTTAAGCGATGATAAAACTTCTTCTCTTGACATTATTAATAGTGGCAGTTTCTGTCGCTCTGTTGTCCGTGAAGGTGATAATCCGAAAGAACGGAAAGTTCTCTTCACAGCATGTCCATGACAATCCGGGACTGCGCAAGCAGGGCATCCACTGTGTGATGGATCAGGATCGTGAGGCACGCGAGAAGAACCGTGCATATTAGAAAAACAAGAAAACAATTATAAAAAAATGAACAAGAAAATCAGTTTCGGTACAATGGCGATTGCTGCTCTTGCAGCTTTCTCAATGTCGTCATGCGACAAGTCGAAGGCTCAGGTTGACGAGAAGCCCGCAGCAGAACAGCCCGCAGCCACACAGACAAAGATAGCATACGTAGAGGTGGACAGCATCATGTCTCAGTATAAGTTCTGCAAGGACTATTCGTTGATTCTTCAGAAGAAGGGACAGAACATCCAGAACACTCTCGCACAGAAGCAGCAGCAGCTCGAGGCAGCAGCAGCTAACTTCCAGCAGAAGGTACAGCAGAACGCTTACACACGTGAGCAGGCACAGGCCATCCAGTCTCAGCTTCAGAGACAGAACGCTGACCTCCAGTCGCTCAACCAGCGTCTGAGCGGTGAGTTCCAGCAGGAGACAGAGAGCTATAACAAAGCTCTTCGCGACTCTATCCAGCACTTCCTCGCCGTATACAACAAGGACAAGAAGTACACTCTCATCCTCTCTAAGGCAGGTGACAACATCCTCTATGCTGACAAGGCACACGATATCACCAACGAGGTTGTCGCTGGTCTGAACAAGGCTTACAAGCCCGCTGCCACAACAGAGAAGGCTAAGGACGCTAAGAAGAAGTAAGAGAAAGGTGGTTCCTTAATATATAAGAATATATAAGGGACAAATGAATAATTATGTTGAAGGCGTGTCGGAACGTATAGACTAATGTTTATATGTTCTGCCACGCCTTCTTTTTTAAGTAAGCCTGTCATTTCTTTTGCCCATACCATTTATTTTTGTAATTTTACAGCCTAAACAAATGGTTATGACAAAGAAGGATTTATACGCTCGTGTGCTTTCGTACTTTAGCGAACTGCATCCCGAAGTGACCACTGAACTTGAGTTCGGCTCCGTGTTTCAGCTGCTTGTCGCTGTTGTGCTTAGCGCCCAATGCACGGACAAGCGCGTCAATATGGTCACGCCCGATCTGTTTTCGCATTATCCTGATGCACGCTCAATGGCTGAGGCTGACGAGGCAGAGATTTACGAATACGTAAAGAGCGTCAGCTATCCCAATGCCAAAGCACGCCACCTTGTCGAATTGTCGCGTATGATAATGGCAGACTATGGCGGAGAGGTGCCGGAAGATTTCGATAGTCTACTGCGTCTGCCTGGCGTAGGACGCAAGACAGCCAATGTGATGCAGGCTGTGGCTTTCGGACAGGCAGCTATGCCCGTCGACACTCATGTCTTCCGTGTAAGTCATCGTCTCGGACTCGTCCCCGCTTCTGCTGACACGCCTCTCAAGGTGGAGACCCAGCTAAAGAAGCATATTCCGGCTGACAGTCTGTCACGTGCCCATCATTGGTTGCTCCTGCATGGTCGTTATGTCTGCACAAGCCGAAAGCCTCATTGCAAGGACTGTCCCTTCGACAGTTTCTGCCCTAAGCGACTTGAAGGATCGAAACTATAAGAATACCATAATAAAGATAACAGCTAATGATAACTAACGGACGTGTACAGCTTTGGCCCTTCCTGCGTGTGGCTTTGTTCCTTGTCGTGGGAGTGCTTATTGGTGATGCCTTGGACTGCCGCGTTCGTTCTTCGGTGTGGATGTGGGCGTACGTGGCTTTGCTTTCCGCGTTTGTCGCATCCTATTTCTTTTTGCGCAAGCATCCCATTTTTCAGACTGTTGTGCTTTTTATTATGGTGGTGGCAGGAGGCTTGTGGCGCACCACTTGTTTTCTTGAGGATTATAATGTCTCTTTCTCCGATGCTCCAGAAACTTTTGAGGCTGTCGTGGAAACCCAACCGGTGGAGAAAGAACGTTCTGTAAAGTGCCAGCTTGCGGTGACGAAAGGAAGGCTTGCCGGGCACAGCATCATTGCCTTCTTTCCTAAAAAAGACTATCAGTATGAAGACGATGGCACGGGCGTGGATGCACGTCAGCTTGTCATCGGCGACGGCCTTGTAGTATGTTCGCGCTTGGAAAAGGCGGAGTGGGAGAGGAGAACGGCTGATAAAGGACGTGACAGCCACTTCGATTACGGGCGTTGGCTGAAAGTGCATGACGTGATAGCCCGCACGTATGTCCCCTATGGCAGTTGCGCCCGCAAGGTGCTCAGCCTTAACAGTCTGTCAATGCCGAAACGCCTGTCCATTGTGCTCGACCGAGTTCGGCGTAAAGCCATGACCCACCTTGCCGCCTACGGGGTGAGTGATGACGCTTACGCCATAGTGGGAGCGATGACGTTGGGCGACAAGACTGCCCTTTCGGATGCAGCCCGCGAAACCTATTCAGTAGTGGGCGTGTCGCACGTGCTCGCTCTTTCCGGTCTTCATCTCGGCATCATATTCATGCTTCTTGCCGCCATTCTCATCCCGTTCGGATCGTCCATGGGTCGTCTCATAATCGGCAATCTCGTCCTTATTCTGTCCATTTGGGCTTATGCCTTGATGGTGGGCATGTCGTCCAGCATCGTGCGTTCGGCTGTCATGTACACGTGCTTTGCCTTCTTCGGCTTGATGTCAGCCAAACCGCAGTCGCTCAATTCGTTGGGCATAGCGGTCGTGGTGCTTGTCCTTGGCAATCCGATGAGCCTTTGGGACGTAGGCTTTCAGATGTCGTTCCTTGCCGTCTTCGGCATCTTGGCGTTCAACGAGCGCTTCCATTACATCATCAAGCCGCGTTATCTTCAGAGTCATCGCATGGTGGACTGGATATGGACGATGTTCAAGGTGTCGATGGCTGCTCAGGTGATGGTAGCCCCAATCATCATTTATTATTTCGGGCGCTTCTCCTGTTATTTCCTTTTAGCCAACTACATAGCCATCCCTGCCGTCACGCTCATAGTCTATCTGTCGCTCGTTTTCTACATTATGGCGTTCGTTGGTCTGCCGTTCTTTCCGCGTCTGATAGCCTACTTGCTCGACCGTATTGTCGCTGTTCTCAATGCTTCGCTCGACTGGATTGCTACGATTCCGGGTGCCAGCATTGACAACATCAGCTTCAGCGGCGCACAACTCGTCCTTGTTTACGTGGCGATAACCCTCTTCTTCTGCCTCTCTTATTACCTTGAGGACATGTATCGCTCGGCTTATGGCTATAAGATAATGTAGGGGATATCATTATATAATGTATAGACGTTGGCTATACATTGAAATACTCCTCCAGTTCCTTCTCTGCGCCTCCGTCCTTATTGTCGAGGTCTTTGATGATGACGCCATGCTCTAAAAGCGTGATGCGTGTAGAGATGTCCGTCGTATGCTGCAGGTTATGACTCGAAATAAGAATGGTGGCACCCTCCGTCTTGTTATATTCCACGAGCAGCTTCTTCAGATGGTTCTGACTACTGGGGTCGAGGAAGTTGAACGGTTCGTCAAGTATGACGAGTTGCGGGCGTGTGAGCAATGCAGCCACGATGCCCACCTTCTGCTTGTTACCGGCAGAGAAGTCGCGTATATATTTTTTCTGTCCCAATACCTCTCCGTTCATAAACATCTCGTATTGGGCTATTTCCTTGTACACATCCTCCTTCGACATGCCCGAAACCTTACCCACAAACTCCAGATATTCCTCCGCTGTAAGGAAGTCGATGAGGAAGCTGCTGTCAATGTACGATCCCGTGAAAGGCTTCCAGTCCTCGCTCATGGCAGGATTGATGTGTGTCGGTTCTGTGCCGTCCGTCATGTTCGGCGTAAGCAGCACGCTTCCTTCGTCGGCATTCAGAAGGTCGAGAATGAGGCGGAAGAGCGTGGTCTTTCCCGCTCCGTTGTTTCCCACGAGTCCGAGAATCTCTCCGTCATGGATGTCCGTCTTCTCTATGTCCACGGCTGTCTTGGTTCCGAACACCTTCTTAAGGTTTCTTATTTCTATTTTCATTTATTATCTCCTTATTATGTTTGCTTATTTCAAGCCAAGCTCTTCAGCTATGAACCTGCTCGTAAATCCCTTTCCTGACTTAGCCACTTCTTCCGGTGTGCCTTGCGCCACAAGCTGTCCGCCGCCTATTCCGCCTTCCGGACCTATGTCGATGATGTGGTCAGCCAGTTTTATGACGTCGAGGTTGTGCTCGATGATTACCACCGTATTGCCACGGTCGACGAGTTTCTGCACCACGTCCATGAGTATTCGGATGTCCTCGAAGTGCAGACCGGTGGTAGGTTCGTCCAGGATGAAGAGCGTCTTGCCCGTGTCGCGCTTGCTCAGTTCGGTGGCAAGCTTTACGCGCTGGCTCTCGCCGCCGGACAGCGTAGTGGAAGGCTGTCCGAGCTTAATGTATCCCAATCCCACGTCCTGAATGGTCTTTATCTTTTGCAGGATGGCAGGCACGTTCTCGAAGAACTCCACAGCCTGATTGATGGTCATGTCCAGCACGTCGGCAATGCTCTTGCCTTTATAGCGCACCTCCAGAGTCTCGCGGTTATATCGCTTGCCGTGGCAAACCTCACATGGCACCATCACGTCCGGCAGAAAATTCATTTCTATCGTGCGATAACCGTTGCCCTTGCACGTCTCGCAGCGTCCTCCCTTCACGTTGAAGGAGAAGCGTCCCGGCTTATATCCGCGCACCTTGGCTTCCGGCAGTCCCACGAAGAGCGATCGGATGTCGCTGAACACGCCCGTGTAGGTGGCAGGATTAGAGCGTGGCGTGCGTCCCAATGGCGACTGGTCGACGTTCACCACCTTATCTATATTGTCTATGCCTTCCACGCTGTCATACGCCATCGGCTTCTTCAGCGAACGATAGAAATGCTGTGAGAGGATGGGCTGGAGCGTTTCGTTAATGAGAGTAGACTTTCCCGAACCGCTGACACCCGTCACCACAATCAGCTCTCCAAGCGGGAAGCTGACGTCCACGTTCTTCAGGTTGTTGCCCTTGGCTCCGTGTATGGTTATGTACTTGCCGTTGCCCTTGCGTCTTTCCTTGGGCACGGCAATGGTGCGTATGCCGTTGAGATATTCGGCTGTTATGGTGTGCGTCTTGAGCATGTCCTTCGGTGTGCCCTGAAACACCACCTCGCCACCCTTGCGTCCTGCCATCGGACCGATGTCGATGATATAGTCGGCGCTGAGCATCATGTCCTTGTCATGCTCCACCACCACCACCGTGTTGCCGATATCGCGAAGATCCTTCAATGAGCGTATCAGGCGCTCATTGTCTCTTTGGTGCAGACCGATGCTCGGCTCGTCCAGAATGTAGAGCACGTTCACGAGTTGCGAACCTATCTGTGTGGCAAGTCTTATTCGCTGGCTCTCACCTCCGGACAACGTGGCAGACTGTCTGTTGAGCGACAGATAGTCCAGTCCGACATCCAGCAGAAACTTTATGCGTGTGCGAATCTCCTTGAGTATCTCCGTAGCAATGGCTTTCTGGCGTTCGTCCAGATGCTTCTCCGCCTCGTCCAGCCAAGTCATGAGTGCCTTGATGTCCATGTTGGCAAGTTCAGAGATGTTCTTGTCCCAGACACGATAAGAGAGCGACTCCTTGTTGAGCCTCATGCCCTTACATTCCGGACACTGACATACGGCGAGAAACTGGTCTGCCCATTTCTGTCCGCTTGCCGTGTCGTCGTTCTCCATCACGGAGCGCATATACTTTACCACGCCGTCGAACGTTGTGAAGTAGTCGGAAGAGGTGTGAACCAGTTCCTTGTCTATTTTGACAGGTTCAAGCGAACCATAGAGTATTTCGTCGAGCGTGTCCTCCGGAATGTCCTTCACGGGAGTCTTCAGCGTGCATTCCGCCTTCTCCAGTATGGCACCTATCTGCCAGAAAATCATCTGGTTCTTGTATTTTCCCAACGGCACGATGGCTCCCTGATATATAGATAATGTGTCGTCCGGAATGACCTTCTTCATGTCAATCTCGTTGACGTATCCTAAACCCTTACACTTCGGGCAGGCACCTTCAGGTGAGTTGAATGAGAACATGTTAGGAGCCGGGTCGCGATAACTGAGACCAGTCGTCGGACACATAAGTCGCTTTGAGAAGTTCTTCGCCACGCCAGAGTCCTTGTCCAGAATCATAATGAGTCCGTCGCCCTGCCTCATGGCAGTCTCTATGGTCTTTCTGAGTCTGTCTTCGAATCCCTTGCGCATCTGCATCTTGTCAATCACCACTTCAATGTTGTGGTTCTTGTATCGGTCTGTCTTCATGCCCTGCGTTATCTCCATAATCTCCCCGTCCACACGGGCATAGAGATAACCCTTCCTCCGCAAGCTCTCGAAGAGTTCGCGGTAGTGTCCCTTACGTTGTCTTACGAGAGGAGAGAGGATGTAAATGCGTCGGTCGGCATAGTCGGTCTCAATCATGTTGATGATTTTCTCCTCCGTATACCTCACCATCTTCTCGCCGGTGGCATAGCTGTAAGCCGTGCCCGCACGTGCGAAAAGCAGTCTGAGATAGTCATAAATCTCCGTTGTGGTGCCCACCGTGGACCGTGGATTGCGGTTGGTGGTCTTCTGTTCTATGCTGATTACAGGGCTAAGTCCGGTTATCTTGTCAACGTCCGGACGCTCCATGTCGCCGAGAAAGTTGCGTGCATACGCCGAGAACGTCTCGATGTATCGGCGCTGTCCTTCAGCGTAGATGGTGTCGAACGCCAATGACGACTTGCCCGAACCGCTAAGGCCCGTGATGACCGTAAGGCTGCCGCGCGGAATCTCCACGTCGATGTTCTTAAGGTTGTGCACACGTGCGCCCCATACGTTTATTTTGCCCTCTTCCATGTCGTTGTTGCTCATATCTCTCATGTGTAAGCTTTGATGTAGTGTGTCAGGGGCTTATTCGCCGCCCGTCGTTCCTGAAGTTTCCGTATAACCTCTAAGCAGGTTTACGTCTTTCTTGATGTTATATTTTCTTCCGTCAGCGCCCTTTGCCTTTACGAGCACAAAGTAGACGCCCTGCTTTACGTCCTTTCCGTTATACTTACCGTCCCATCCTCCGTCAGGGTCGGTCCATTCGTAGAGCTTCTGTCCCCAACGGTTGAAGATGTAGGCATGAAACTCCACCAGGCTCTGATGTCCGCTCTTAGCCTTATATATGTCGTTGATGCCGTCGCCGTTCGGCGAGAAAGCGTTGGGCATGTCCAGCTTGCTCTCTGAAATAGATACGGTAATGGGCGTGTTCTCCGACCAGTATTCCTCCGTGTAAGCCACCGTGTCGCCGGCGTTGGTGAACGTGGCGTACAGCACTATGCGGTGAGCGCCAGCCTCCGTGAACGTATATTCCGTGTCCTCCTCATATCTGACAAGGTAGGGCGAGTCGTTTCCCTCCTTCGTAAATCTCCACTCGTAGTGCGCGTTCCATGCCCCCACGTTCTCCGCGTTGGCAGCGAAGCGTACGGTGAGCGGAGCCGAACCTTGATAGCTCGTGCCCGTCTCTTCTCCTTCGGAGGTTATGAAAGTGGCTTGTGGGTCGATGGTGGGGATGTCGTCAGCCTTTACTTGCAGGAACGAGCAGGTAAGGGCGACAAAAAGTATTATGATGTGTTTCATATTCATACCTGTTTGGTTATTATGCAAAGTTAATGAAAAATTTCTCAGAACAATATATTTTATGTACTTTTGCACAAAAATCAAGGTATACAAACTAAAATTCAGAACAATATGAGACGTCATCTCCGAATGCTATTATGCATGTGTGCCCTCGCGGTCGCCATGGTGTCAGGCGGTCAGAATGTGAAGTGGCAGGACCTTTACAAGGTGAAGAAGAAAGACACGATATACGGCATTGCCAAGAAATTCAATATCACCATAGAAGAACTTCAGAACGCCAATCCCGGCATGAAGAAGTCTGACTATGTGCTTAAGAAGGGCGACCAGCTCCTCATCCCGTTCCCCACGATGAGCAAGGTGAACACCCCGGCACAGACTCCTGAGACCGCTCGTCCCACTACGCCGTCTGCGCCCGCTGCCGGCAAGAAGAAGGAAATGGGCGTGGTGCGTGTGGGCGTGATGCTCCCTCTTCACAATATTGACGGCGACGGACAGCGCATGGTGGAGTATTATCGTGGCGTGCTGATGGCATGCGACAGCCTTAAGGCACAGGGCATCAAGACCAACGTGCAGGCATGGAACGTGCCCATCGATGCCAATGTGGCTACTACGCTTGCCGATCCTGCTGCCGCCAAGTGCGACATCATCTTCGGTCCGCTCTATACGCCGCAGGTGAAGCCCATAGCCGACTTCTGCCGCAAGAACGACATAAAGCTGGTCATCCCGTTCTCCATCAATGGTGGCGAGGTGGCTAAGAACGACCACATCTTCCAGGTCTATCAGTCGCCGGAGCAGCTTACGGCTGTAGCCGTGAACGCCTTCATGGAGCGTTTCTCTGACTCGCACGTGGTGGTCGTTGACTGTAACGACGCCACCAGCAACAAGGGCACCTTCACCACCAGCCTCCGCAAGCGTCTTCAGGAGAAGGGCATAACATGCAGCATCACCAATCTGAAATCGTCAGACCCGATGTTCGCCAAGGCGTTCAACACGACGAAGCGTAACGTGGTGGTGCTCAATACGGCACGTTCGCCGGAGCTTAACTCGGTGTTTGCCAAGCTTGACATCCTGAAGAAGTCAAGCCCCACAATGCGCATCTCACTCTTTGGCTATACGGAATGGCTGATGTACACGAAGCCTTACACGGAATATTATCACAAGTACGACACGTACATCCCCACATCCTTCTACTATAATCCCGTGGCACAGCGCACCAAGAACTTCGAGCGCACTTATCGCCAGTGGTTCAAGTCGGACATGCGTGAGGCTCTTCCACGCTTTGCCATCACAGGTTACGACCAGGCACAATTCTTCCTGCGTGGCATCAGCACGTACGGATCAGCCTTCAAGGGCACGAAGCAGCAGACCACGTACGCCCCCATGCAGACCCCGCTGAAGTTTATGCGCGTGTCTGACGGCGGCATGCAGAACGTATCGTTCATGCTCGTGCATTATCGCAACAACCGCAGCATAGAGTCGATAAGCTATTGATTCATAACAAACCATTAAGAATGAAAAGTCTTAAACACAGAATATGCGGTCTTGCCGCTGCCGTAGTCTTGCTCATGACGTCTCACGTCAGCGCAGACGCACAGATTGGCGACCACCGCAACGACCTCTCCGTCGGTGTGAACGCCGGCTATATAATAAGTAATGTGGGCTTTACGCCGAAGGTGACGCAGCAGGGACATGGCGGCATCACCATGGGACTGTCCATGCGCTATACGTGCGAGAAGTATTTCAGCACCATCTGCTCCATTGCGGCGGAGGTGAATTATGCCCGAATAGGATGGAAGGAGAACATCCTCACCTCCGACGACCAGCCCGTCATCAACGCCAAGACAGGACTGGCGGAGGCTTACCAGCGCGACCTCAACTACATCCAGGTGCCCATCTTCGCGCACCTCGCCTGGGGAAAGGAGCACAAGGGCATGCAGTTCTTCTTCAAGGCAGGTCCGCAGTTCGGCTATCTGCTTGGAGAGAAGACCGTCTCAAACTTCAACTTTGCCGACCGCAACCTCGCTGACCGCTCCAATCTGACCTGCGCCCAGGACACGATGTCCGTAGAGAACAAGTTCGATTACGGCATTGCAGCCGGCTTAGGAATGGAGCTGGCGCTTCCGCGAGTAGGCCATTTCCTCCTCGAAGGCCGCTATTATTACGGTCTTGGCAACATCTACGGCGACTCAAAGCGCGACTATTTCGCCCGCTCCAACCACTCAAACATCGTAATAAAGCTTACGTATCTCTTCGATATCGTGAAGACAAAGTAAGCTCTTCAGTGGTTCTGCAGTATACAATATTTGCATTTCTAATGCTCAATACTATGAGCCCAGCGCACAACAAAATCTTTGGTGCGAAATTCTTGAGTTTTGAGCGTTTGGAGACAACACGCTTATACACAGCGTGTTATACGGTTTTCTGACGAAGTGTTATGAAATCAGACTCGCAAACGAGCCACTTTTTTCCGCTATAGAGCCACTTTTACACTCCAATACAGCCACTATTGTCATACAATAAAGCCTCTTTTACACTATGAAAGTTCCACAATCAGAGTGTAAAAGAGGCTTTGTTGTTAAACGTGGGTACTGTTTTCGCAGCAAAACACCGTAAAAACAGCAAACCAGAACTCTAAAATCAATTTTTATTTTGTAACATGTTTTTACTCTTTGTACGATATTTGCATGGCGGACAT